>JAEEGL011083589.1_pt1 | contig 58979 bp, 48 predicted proteins | sample 9134231 | NCBI WGS metagenome assembly JAEEGL01 (sample SAMN16246548, study PRJNA631951) | gut metagenome | biome: gut microbiome; feature: rumen; material: fiber-attached | host: Bos | place: Iran: Karaj | collected 2018-10
AAGTGACGAGTTGTATGAATATCATCCGATAAAAAGGGTCGATAACAATCAACAAGTTATTTCCTTATTATGGTGACATTTGCTCCAATTTAATTTCATTGCAACAATTAACCCCGACGAGCCATAATGGGTAATAACCAAGGCACATTAAAATATGAAAAAGAAAAAGGTATTTGCGACCCTGTTTTGCGCAGGCATTTTTGCGACCTCGCTCATTCTCACTTCCTGTGGAGGTGGTGGAACCTCCTCGTCATCATCATCTGTGAAAATCAAGGATTATCCTGAGAATGAAATCTTTGGAAAAATTCCTGGAATATTATGCCAATTCTTTGAAAAAGACTCCATCTTTGAGAGTCAGTATGATAAGGAGAGAGAAAAGATAGAAGAAAAAGCGTATAAGACTAAAAATCAGGATGAAATCTTGAAACTTTACGAAGAGATTGAAAAGCTTAGTGATGAAAGAGACAATAAAGTGGAAAAAGCGAGAGAAGAGAAAAGCGCCGCTATTGAAAAAGAAAAGGCTGCTTTGATTGGAAAGAGCATTCCGTTTGAGATGGAAGAGGGGGCTTGGTATGAAATCACAAACCTTGTGATTACCGATGTCAATTCAGATGGTACGGCTCTCATTACAGGCACCTTTAAGGTGATTAACGAAGAAAGAGTGAAAAAAGCTTTCGTCAGCTATCCTTCAATTTTCTGTAGTTGCTTGGATTCACAGGGAAATGTAATTTGTGAGTATTGCAATTCGAATACAGTTAAAAAGGGCGATGAGAACTTGGTCTTTAAGACTGGTTTTTCACTTTTTAGAGATTCAGGAAAAGCCTTCTTGGATTTTGCAAAGGTTAGGTTCTTGAATAAAGATTAGTTCCTCATGTCGTGGGAGGATATCGGCTGGTATAGGAGTAAATATGCGAAGAACTTTGCCTACTTTACCAAACTGCGCTTTGAGAAGACCAAGAAATAATAAACTGTCAATTAATTGGTAGACAAATTAATATATTATCAAAATCAAACAACAATGAAAAAAGCAAATTTCAATTATCGATTTCTATAACGGCAAGCTCGACAACTTCCGCAGCTACAACCGCCCATTGACGGATTCTGAAATACAAACGCTATACAACGCTAAGCAATAAAAGAACTAGAACGTGACAATTTTTTGGTGGTCTTGGAGATTATTCTAGGGCCACCTTTTTGTCATTCGTTAATTGGACATAAAACCATGTCTTTCAATTTGCGAGATAAAAATCGACAACCTACATCAACTGAGGGATTTTTTTGTATTTTTGCTCATTCAAACTACCAGATTCTTAACAAAACAAACTTATTAAGATGAAAAAGACCTTTGCTTTCCTTTTTGCAATCGCGTTTTCATTGCTTTCGAAAGCGCAAAGCATCAATTTTGACCAATATTTCCTTGCCGAAGGTTCGTTGCGTATGGATGTATTCCAATGCGGTAATGCCGAAGGCTCGCATTATGTGTTTGAGCGTTTTGTTATCGAACCGTATTTTGGTGGCTCAAAAGTCAATCTAATTGACCCATTTAATTATGGCACAAATCGTGTGAAAGTGATTGACGCACAAACCAATACGCTTATTTATTCAAGGGGTTACAACACCTTGTTCCAAGAATGGCAGACCACTGATGAAGCCCGAGTGATGGAACGTTGCTATGAGGAATCCGTGAGCGTTCCGTTGCCGCGTAATGAGGCGTACATCATTCTTGAAATCAGGAATTTCGATGGCGAGTTTGAAGAAATTTTCTCAAAGCTTTATGAGCCTAACGAGATGTTCAATACCACCGAGCAGCGCTATGTGTTTCCTGTTCAGGACGTTATGGTTAACGGCGCGCCCGAAAGCAAGGTGGACATCGTGATTCTGCCCGAAGGCTACACCGCCGATGAGATGTCGCAATTCCTGCAAGATTGTCAGAATTTGGCGAATGTGTTCGCCCAAGAGGAGCCGTTTGCAAGCCATATCAACGATTTCAATTTCCGCGCAGTGCTTGCCCCATCCGAAGAGAGCGGCATTGACATCCCTGCTTCTCACACTTGGGTGCGCACCATCCTCAATGCGCATTTCTACACCTTCTATATTGATCGTTATTGCACTACAAGAAATTATTTCTCAGTGAAAGATGTTGCGGCCAACGCTCCTTACGACCAGATTTACATTTTGGCCAACAGCAGCGTGTATGGCGGGGGAGGATTCTACAATTTTTACTCGATGAGCACGGCCGGCAACATGTCGTCTTCAAATGTCATTGCGCATGAGTTTGGCCATGCTTTCGCTGGTTTGGCCGATGAATATGAGGAACCTGACAATCCTTTGGCCTTGCTCTATAATCTGAATGTGGAGCCTTGGGAGCCTAATATTACCACTTTAGTGGATTTTGACTCAAAGTGGGCTGACCTTGTTGCGCCTGAAACACCGATTCCAACACCAGACAACTATCAGTATTACAATACGGTAGGAGCTTTTGAAGGTGGAGGCTATTTGACGAGTGGCATATATCGTCCGCAACAACATTGCATGATGCGCGATTATGCGCCTTTCTGTGCTGTGTGCAACAGAACGATTGAAGCTGTGATTGAAGCACATTCCGATCATTTGGTTTCAGTAAAAACAGAGGATATGCTGCAGGAACCGACACTTCGTGTGTGTCCCAATCCTGCCACGGATTTTATTGATGTATTTGTAAAAGAAGAAAATTCTCAAGCGGATTTTTTTGACTTGAATGGAAAGAGCGTGATGACAGCTCAGCTCAAAAATAAAGTGAATCGAATTGTAATCAGCGACCTGCCAAAGGGTGTGTATATGCTTCGTGCAAATGGAGAGACACGGAAATTTGTAAAACAATAAATGGCAGACCTATGAAATGGGCCTTGATAATAGGCTGTTTGATGTTGGCTTCATGCGTTCATCGCCCCAGTCGAAGCTATCCCATCCCAACTCAACAGCAGCTCGAATGGCAACAGATGGAAACATACGCTTTCATCCATTTTGGATTGAATACCTTTAATGACATGGAATGGGGTTATGGTGACACGCCAGCTGAAACCTTCAATCCATCGGATCTGGATTGCGAGCAATGGGTATTGACCCTCAAAAAATGCGGCATGAAAGGCGTGATTCTCACAGCGAAACATCATGATGGCTTTTGTCTCTGGCCTACGAAAACCACCGATTATTCTGTCAAAAACTCACCTTATAAAAATGGCCAAGGCGATGTGGTAGGGGAGTTGTGCGAGGCTTGTCGCAAGCATGGGTTGAAGTTCGGGCTATACCTTTCGCCTTGGGATCGACATCAGGCAGAATATGGAAGAGAAGGTTACGTGAAAATATATCATCAACAGATTCAAGAACTTACAGATTGTTACGGACCCTTTTTCGAATTTTGGTTTGATGGTGCCAACGGCGGCGATGGCTGGTATGGTGGAGCCAAGGAAACACGCTCTATTGTGGCATCGGAATATTACGATTATGAGAAAGCCCGTGACATTATTTGGAAACAATATCCCAATACCATGATTTTCGGCGGTACGGTGCCAACACTCCGATGGATTGGCAACGAGGAAGGTAAAGCTGGTAACACTTTATGGTCATCATATACCACTGATTTTGATGATCTTAATAATGTCAAATTACTTGCCAAGGGTATGCCTAACGGTGATGTCTGGTTACCTGCCGAGGTGGATGTCTCTATCCGCCCAGGGTGGTTTTATCATGAAAACGAAGAACCTAAGACATTGGAAAAACTGCTTGACATCTACTATCAGAGCGTTGGGCATAATGCCAATCTATTATTGAACTTTCCCGTGGATAAAGGTGGGCGCATCAGCTTCAGCGATTCCATCAGAGCCGTGGAATGGCATCAGGCGATTCAAAATTTTTTCTCAGATAACTTGCTGAAAGATTGTGAGGTAACTTCCAGCAACACACGTTCTTCGCGATTCAAAGCCCAAAATGTGTTATGCGACGAATACACCCATTATTGGGCCACTGAGGATGGCATCAGCAAGGCAGAGCTTGTCTTTGGCTTTCCCAAAGTGACAAGTCTCAATACGCTTGTTTTGCAAGAATACATCCCATTGGGTCAAAACGTCAAGGGGTTCAGCATTTCCTATTACCGCAATGGCAAGTGGCTTCCGGTGGAGTGTGACGAAGCCATGACGACAATAGGATACAAGCGCATTGTCCGTTTCGAGACGGTCAGCGCAGAAAAGCTAAGAGTGAGGTTTCACGTCGCCAAGGGCACCTTGTGCATCAGCCAAGTTGCTGCATATATGCGTCAATCTTAGGCAATATCTCTCCCGACTTGCCTTGCAGGAAGATGTCAGACACGTACTTGGTATAAGTTGACGGCTCCAAGTTGATTTCTATGATTTTGGCTCCGTTGCGTTTAGCGTAGCCGGGAATCATGTTGGCCGGGCTGACCTGCCCCGATGTGCCGATGATGATAAAAGCGTCACAGTTCTCTGCCGCATGAACTGATCCCACGTAGGCATCTTCCGGGATTCCCTCGCCAAAGAAGATGAAGTCGGGTTTCAGCAGGGCACCGCATTTCTCACAATGAGGCGGCTTCTCCGTCAGGTGCAGCTCCCTGGCTTGAAATTTGGCTCCGCATTTGCTGCATACAAAGCGCGACATGTTTCCATGAAACTCATACACAGTCTTGTTGCCTGCCACGGTGTGAAGGTCGTCGATATTTTGCGTGATGACGCAGCTCAAACGACCTTCTTTTTCCCATTTGGCAAGGATCTCATGGCCTGGATTCGGCTTCACTTCCTTGTTGTTGAAGTAATCATAGAACACTTCACGGATAATGGCCCACGACTCCTTGGTCTTCCTGAAATAGTTTTCGATGTCAAGCGCGTCAGGATCGTACTTGTTCCAGATTCCGCCTTCGCCCCTGAAAGGTGGAATGCCACTTTCTGCCGAGGTACCGGCACCCGTGAACCCTACAATTCTCTTGGCTCCCGATAAAATACGGGCAGCCTCTTTGATTTTCTCTTCCGTTTCCATCATATATATCAATTTATATTTATGCAAAGGTAATTATTTCTTCCAAATGTTACATTTTGAAATAAAAAAATGTTGAATTAATTAAATTTTATATATTTGTTGATTGTAATATTTTATTTATGAAAAAATGTATCTTATTGATATTATTTGGATTATGCCTTGTGTCTGCTGAAATTTTCTCTCAAGAGCATCGTTCGGATTCCATCATGGTGGCTTTTTGGAACATGGAAAACTTCTTTGATCCTTTTGTGGATTCCACGAAAACCTATAACGAGTTTACTGATAATGGAGGGCAACACTGGTCTAAATCAAGGTTTTACAAGAAGCGAAACAATTTGTATAAAGCCATCTTGTCATTCTCGAAAGCGCAGGCTATTGGCATCATGGGTGTATGTGAAGTGGAAAACGAGTTTGTGCTTAACGCTCTATTTGCCCAAACACCACTGAAAAAATTCAACTATCGTTGGATACATTATGACGGACCAGACCGAAGAGGCATTGATCCAGCAATCATCTACTCCAAGAACCTTTTCCAATTGGTGGAAAGCCAGGTTATTCCTTACAAAAACCCCAATGACACGAATATGATTTCCCGCGATATCCTCTATGCCAAATTTTTCGATTACAAAAATGACACAATTCATTGTTTTGTGAATCATTGGCCTTCAAAATATAGGGGAGAATTGGAAACGGTAGAGGCACGTAACTGCGCTGCTACTATTGTCAGGAATAAGGTGGATTCCATCGTCACTGTATTACCTGATGCAAAAATCATCATCATGGGCGATTTCAATGACACTCCGGATGCACCTTGTATTTATGAAGTCTTGGGGGCAAAACACCCTTCGGAAAGTATGAGTGACGAACCTTTGGTCAACTTGTTCGCAAAAGGTGAAGACCTCGGCTTTAAAGGCACTTTGAAGTTTCAAGAATCATGGATGATTTTTGATCAAATAATTGTTTCTAAAGCTTTGATAAACAATAATTCATTACATGTTACTTCAAGCGATGCTAAAATAGTTCACGATGACTTTCTTTTAACAGAAGACCCCAGTTATCATGGGGTGAAACTGAACCGAACTTATCTCGGACCAAAGTATATCGGAGGCTTCAGCGATCACCTGCCAGTTGTGATCCTTTTGCGGTATTAGCACAGATGTTCTTGAAATCGCAGAAATGGCAAGGTTTAATGTTTGTGTCCCCAGGCTGACTGAACGGCGTGCTGTAGTCTAACATTGACTTAATCACCTCGGTAAGAATGGATTCCATAGTTTGGATAAAATTTTCATTCAGCTCTTGATATTCTACTTTGAGGTCATAACATACTTTCTGATTTTTTAAGCCGAACAACGCTGCGGTAACCATTTCAGGCTTTATTTCAGGATGTTCTTTAAGATATAAATACTTGTAAATCAACAACTGCATTGCCTTCTCGGGAATGTCGGAAATCTTTTCGATTTGACTTGGCACTTTGACATCACGTTCGTTTAAAAGCCCAGTTTTGTAATCTATGATTCTGACCATACCATCGCACTTATCAATACGGTCGGCTCTGCCTTCAATTGTAAAATCCAAATCATTGACTTTCAATATTGTACTAAGTTTATGCTCTACATTAATGATTTGAAGTTCATGGTTCGTCACCTGTTTCTCTTCGTAGCGGATAAAATTTGCAAAAAGTTTTTCAATGGTTAGTTTGTTGAGATAGTTGTACCCGACATCAGGCAGTCCTTGATTGAAATTTTTATTGATGATTTTTTTTAGATTTTGGCCCAGGGAAGGTTTAATTACTTCATCGAATAATTTTTTATCAATCAACGAATTACAATATCCTATATAAAGCTGTTCTAAAGTGTCATGCACAATGCTTCCAATGATGTTGCTCTTGGTCTCTTCTTCCGCGCTGTTGTCTTTGATGCCCATGATGTATTTGAAGAAAAAACGTAGCGGACATTGGATAAAAGCTGATAAAGATGTTGGCGCAAGGGTATGTGGTATATTGGCTGATTTTGAGGCTGATATAGTTTCTGGAGAATGCTGCTTCTCGGTTTTATTTATGAAAACCTCTTCCACCAAGTTGATTTTTGGATTTCGCTTTGCGAGTTCGTATTTCAATTGTAGCAGAAAACGGCTTGGCTCTCCGCCTGACTCAGCGCCGACGGAATTATAGATAAAATACATGCGTTTTGCACCTTGCAGCAAACGGTAAAAGTGATACGCATAAATCGCTTGTTTTTCTTGATAATCAGGTAGTTTGTATTCCCTTCGGATTTGATAGGGGATGAAACTGCTTTGGCTTTTTTCAGCAGGTAGCACGCCTTCGTTTACACCCACCATATAAAATGTCTCAAAATCAATGTTTCGGGCTTCGAGAAGTCCCATGAGCTGTATCCCGTTGGTCGTGCTGCTGTTGAGTTTAATGTTTGCGTTTGACGAAACCAATCGGTATAATATTTCTAATTCTCCCAAGTCATTGATGTTGCGATGGTTGCGCTCCATAATATCCTTCAGTCTATTGAGGATTTTGCCTGTCTCGCTGATCTGGTTAAGCAGGAACAACATGGCACTATTGCTATCGTTTGATTGTTGTATCTTATTGGCAATGAACGATAAAAGCATCCCAATTGGTGCTTCCAACAATAATTTCACAAATTGCCTTAAATCTTCGCTTCGACAATATTTTTTAAACTCTTCTTCTTTGAAAATGAAAATTGACCTTTCCGCAATATAGGATTTATATAAATCTAACTCTTTGATTTCCTGTTTGTTAAATATTACTTTAATCATTTCAAGGTCAAAGATGCGAAGAATAGGCCAGATGTACCAGCCCTCGTCACGCACTTTGCGTCCCTTGCGTCTGAGGGTAAACCAAGCCGATATAAAATGATTCAGGGTTGTTTGTCGCAAGGGATAGCCCATGGAAACCATCAGGGACGTGTAACGAGGGTCGTCTGGAATGGAATTCAAAACGGGAATCATCAGATTTTCATCTGCAAGAATCACGGCTATATCTTTTTCATGTTCTACTTGAAGTAAACTTTGTAAAGCTTTGGATTGTATGGTATTACCATTAACAGAAACCAAGTGGATTTCTTTGGTGTCATCCATAAGTCGATTGGAAAAAAAAGTGGGTTTCCAGGGTTTGTTTCCTTCAATATAACGTCGTGCAAATAGCCCTGCCTCATTTTTTTCGTCCTCAACATAATATCGGTCAAAATCCCAGATGACTTCTGCGCATTGGTTTTTATAAAGCTTGTCAATGATTTTTTGCTCTGTGGGTGTGAGAGCATTGAACCCAGCAAAGATAACCTTACGGTGATCGGTTTTCGATAGTAACTCCTCATCGGAAAGATCCGACAAGTATCTGGTAATCATACCATAATAACCTTTTTGTCGGTTTTCAAGACGTTGTCTGAGTCTGAAATAGTATTCTTTCAAACCTTCAAAAAAGCGCAAATACTGTTCTTCTTTTTGAGTGATGCCATGGTCAAGATCCCAGATGCCGAGGCGTTTCATTTCATAGACATAAGAGAATAAATGTTCGGCATCCACATGATATTGGTCAATCTCATCGAAATCTTTTGCCATCTGTATTGCCATGCTTCCGAAAATACTGATGTCACTTTGTGAATGTGAAAGTTCCGCATTGATGGAAATGAGCTCAAACAACACGTCGATGTTGTCAACAAGCTGAATGTCACTCCATTGTGTCATGGCTTCCTCAATGGAAAGCATCTTCGGAAGCCAAATATCCTCACCGTAGTAGATTTCTTTGAATTTTGATCTCAGGTAAAATGCGGCACGCTTATTAGGGAAAATCACCGTAAGTTCTTCTTTTTTAAGGTTATAGCATTCTTTAATATGCCTTGCTAACCTATTAATAAATTCCACATTATTCATTCCGCATTCCGAATTAAAAAGTCGTTAATCTGGTTAAAGGTTTCGGCTTTGCCAATATCGAACCAAAATTGAGGCTGTATTTCTTGTGCTCGTATCTTATGTTTTTTCGCTAATTGCAAATAAAGGTCTATGATGCTATATCGTTGATATTCAAATTCTTTAAAAATAGACGGCTTGAATATGTGCATTCCATTGAAAGCAAGTTCGTGATATCTCTTTTTTGTGCCGTTTACCCATTTGAAGGTTTCGTCGTTGAGGTTCCTCCATCCAATAAGAAGATTTTGCTCATCGAAAAGCAATTTACGACTGGTGTCTCTGTCCTGTGTAAGCAGCCATGCGTCATCGTCTGATTGGATGAAGTTGTCATAATATTGCTGTAAATCAGTATCGCTCAGAATATCAACGTTGTGAACAAGAACTGCTGGTGTGTCATGGAAAAAAGGGAGTGCCTGCACAATGCCGCCTCCTGTATCCATCAAAGCGCCACGTTCATCGGAAATGTAAACTTGGGCATCGCAATGGAGGTTTTCAATATATTTAATTATTTGATTTCCAAAGTGATGAATATTTATGATGAGGGTGTTGAAACCGTTCTGAACAAGGTTCTCTATATTTCGTTGCAGCAATGTTTTTCCTGCCACTTCAACAAGAGCCTTGGGCTTGTCGTGTGTGAGTTCTTTGAGTCGGGTACCAAGACCGGCAGCGAGAATCATGGCGGTTTTATTCATGGATATGTTGTTCAATATGGTTAAGTTTAACATTTACAGTAGGGTAGGTGGCTCTGATCCAATCGGCAACGCTCTGTGCGAAAAACACCGACCGATGCTGTCCTCCAGTGCATCCGAATGAGACCATCAGATTGCTGAAATGACGCTCAAGGTAATTGTCAATGCTTTGTCCTACAATGGCTTTGACATGCTCTAAAAAGACATGAGTCTGAGGTTTTTCATTCAGATATTCAACGACATCCCAGTCACGTCCTGTCTTGGTTCGGAATTGAGGCTCCCGGCCTGGGTTAGGCAAGGCTCGACAGTCGAACACGAAGCCGCCTCCGTTGCCACTGAAATCGTCGGGATAGCCTTTTTTGTAGGAAAAACTGTTGACAGTTATGGTTAGTCGAGAGTCGAGAGGTGAGAGGCGGGAGGTGAGAGGATAGCGGTCGGTCAAGGCACAAACTTGAGCGATAACTTTTTGAAGTTCTGGATATTCATTTAATGGATATGTTTCAGAACATGTTTTCAATTCTTTCAAAGCGTAAGGAATGCTTTCAATGAAATGCGCCTTCTTTTGAATCAAACCTCTAAACCCGTATGCTCCAAGCACTTGCATGAGACGCAAATACACAAAATATGGATAGAATTGGCGAAAACTAATTTGATTGGGATCAACGTAAGTCGAAAGTCTTTCCAAATAATATTTTAGCAATTCATCACGCAGCGACGGTGGCATCTGGGCTTTCACCTGATAAAGCATGGAAACGACATCGTATTGGAATGGACCTTTTCTTCCTCCTTGATAATCAATAAAATACGGTTCTCCATGGTCAACCATCACGTTCCTTGACTGAAAATCGCGATACATGAAGGCTTCATGAGGGGCGCGACAGATAAGGTCGGCAAAGTTCTCGAAACACTTCTTCAAGTCTTCCTCGTTGAAAACTATTTCGGCATGAGGTTTGACGAAATAATACTTGAAATAGTTCAGGTCATCCATCACTGCCGACTTGTCGAAACAAGGCACGGGATAGGTCTTGTTGTAGTCAAGACCTACATGTCCACGGCTTTGAAATTCAACCAAGTAACCAAGGGTTTTCTTGTATAGTTCTATGGTTTGGGGTGAAAAAACACCGTTTCTTAAATCACGCTGCGCAAAATCAAAGAGTGTTTCGTCGCCGTGGTCCGTTTGCAAATAACAGTTTCGTTCCTCATTTATTGTCAAAATCTTGGGCACATTGAGGCCTTTCTCTCCAAAATGACAGGTCAGGTAGAAAAATGCCTCGTTTTCTTCAATATTGGCATTGTAAGTGCCAATGACTGAGCCGTTTTCAGTGATAATCCTATAGTATTTACGAGAGGATCCCGACTCCGCAATCGGTTTGATGTCAACAGGAATCATGCCGATGGCATGAGTGAGTCGCGACAGAACATTCTGAATATCAAAATCTGGCATAGGCTTGGATCAAAATTAAATGGTTTACAAAGATACAAAACAATTTTTTAAAAAAATAGATTGTAGTCTGCTTTTTATTATTAAATTTGCCCCGTATTTTTGAACTCATATCGGGGTGGAAACCTTGATAATACCTAAAACGAATTATTATGGAAAACAAAGAGCTTAAGGCCATTGATGCCAATGAGAAAACTAAAATTGAGAAATTAAATGAATCCTCCATCCTTCCTGGCAGTGTGCGGATTAATGTGAAAACACTCGTGGAGATTTCCGAACCCGCCCCAGAAAAAGTGGATCTGGAAGCAACACCTCAAGACGAGGTTCTTCCAGAAATCGTTATCAATGAGGATATTGAAGAAGCCGAGGAAGTTGAGGATGCTGAAGAGACAGCCCTTGACGTTGAAGGGAAAAGCAAGGAAGAGTTGGCTGCCATGCTCGAAGAGATTGTCAAGGACCCAGATGTCATGAAGGAGAAGGACAATGTCACCGCCATCCGTGTTCGTTTTATGAAACTCAACAAAGAAGACCTCGACAAAGAGTTGCAAGCCTTCCTCGAAAGTGGTGGTGACAAGGAAAGTTACCAGCACGTTATGGACGATGCCGAGCAACGTTTCAACGCCGCTTTCGCCATTTACAAGGCAAACAGGGCAAAACAGAATGAAATCCTTGATGCACAGAAAAATGATAATCTGGAACAAAAGAAAGCCATTCTGGAAGAGCTGAAGCAGCTTATCGCTTCCGAAGAGACGTTGAAGAAAACATACGACGACTTCCGCGCTTTGCAGGAGAAATGGAAAACCATCGGCCAAGTGCCAGCCACCGAAAACGCTAACCTTTGGAATACCTATCATTTCTTGGTGGAGAAATTCTTCGATAAGGTCAACATCAACCGTGAACTCCGCGACCTCGACATGAAGAAGAACCTCGACGCCAAGATCTCTCTGTGCGAGAAAGCAGAGGAACTGCTCGATGAAAAGTCGATGTCAAAAGCCTTCAAGAGCCTCCAAAAACTACATGAGGACTGGAAGGAAATAGGTCCTGTGCCACAAGATAAGAAAGAGGAAATTTGGGAACGCTTTAAGGCTGCCACCGACAAGATCAACACCATCCGCCGCGAACATTATTCCAAACTGCAAGATGAGCAAAACGCCAACCTCGCCACCAAGACTGCTTTGTGCGAAAAAGCGGAAGAGCTTCTTGCCGAAGAATATGTTAGCATCAACCAGTGGCAGAAGAAATCGGATGAGCTTAGCGAGCTTTTCAAAGTCTGGAGGACCGTGGGATCTGCCGCAAAAAAACAAAACGAAGAGATTTGGGCTCGGTTCAAGAATGTCATGGACACCTTCTTCTCCAAAAAGAAAGAGTTCTTCGCTAACTTGAAGGACAGACAGACCGAGAATCTGGAACGCAAAATCAACCTTTGCATCGAAGCCGAAGCCTTGCAGGAATCTACCGAATGGAAGAAAGCCACAGAGCGTTTCAAGAAAATCCAGGAAGAATGGAAGACCATCGGCCCAGTGCCCAAACGTCATGCTGACAAGATTTGGAAACGCTTCCGTGCCGCTTGCGACACCTTCTTCAATCGTAAAGCCGAGCACTTCGGTGGACTCAAGGAAGAAGAATCTGCCAACTTGACTGCTAAACAGGCACTCATTGAGGAAATCAAGAACTTCGAACTTAAGCCTAACCGTGCAGAGAACATGGATGCCATCAAGGCATTGCAAAAACGCTGGATTGAAATCGGCCACGTCCCAATGAAGGTCAAGGACAGCATCAACAGCGAATACCGCAAGGCCGTCGATGCCCTCTTCGACAAGATGAGAAGCAACCAGAACGAAATTTCCACCAACGAATATCGTGAGATGGTTGAAATGATGAAGGACGACCCGGAATCGAATGACAAGATGAGAAGAGAAAAGACCAATCTTGCCAACAGGATTCAGAAACTTCGTGACGAGATTGCCATCCTCGAAAACAATATCGGTTTCTTCTCCAACAGCAAAAATTCTGAATTGATGAAGGCTGAATACGAGAAGAAAATCAACAAGGCGAAGAATGACCTCAAGGTCCTTGAAGCAAAGCTCAAGATAATTGAGAATTAAGAATTTAGAGGATTTTGAATTCTGTAGGACAGATATTCCGCTTGACCACCTTCGGGGAATCCCATGGAGTTGCCATCGGTGGGGTGATTGACGGATGTCCTTCCGGCTTGAAGATTGACCGTCAGTTTATCGCTGAAGAATTGGCTCGTCGGGCCACAGGTTCCACTTCATCGGCTTCCCAACGCAAGGAAGCTGATGAAGTGGATTTTTTTTCAGGGCTGCTTGACGATGTAACTTTGGGTACTCCCATAGCTTTTATTGTACGCAACACCGATGCGCGTCCTGAGGATTACACCTCGCTAAAAAACACATTTCGTCCATCACATGCCGATTATACATATCAAGCGAAATACGGCATTCGTGACTGGCGTGGCGGAGGTAGAGCCTCGGCAAGGGCCACGCTTCCCGTTGTGGTGGCTGGAGCCATCGCAAAACAGATTTTGAGCCAACGCAGTATTGTTATACATGCAGAAGTGAGATGCATTGGCGGAGAGACCGACCCCGTGACAATGGAACGCATCTTGCAGCAATGCAGGAAAGACGGTGACACGATAGGTGGCATCGCCCGTTGCTGTATCCATGGGCTACCAGCTGGGCATGGCGAACCGATGTTCGATAAGTTTCAGGCATGTTTGGCAAAGGCCATGTTTAGCATCCCGGCAGTGAAAGGCTTTGAATATGGCGACGGCTTTGCTATGGCTGCAATGAAAGGCTCTGAAGCTAATGACGAAATAAGGTTTGAAAATGGCTCGGTGAAGTTTTCGAGCAACCATTCCGGGGGCATCCAAGGCGGGATTACCAACGGGGAAGAGGTCGTTTTCAATGTGGCCTTCAAACCTATCCCGACTCTTGGAAAAGGCGACCGTCACGATGTGTGTGTGTTGCCGCGAGCCTTGGTCATCGTGGAAGCGATGGCGGCATTGACAACGGTAGATTCACTATTGATTCTCTAGAAAGCGAAACGAAGGTTTAATGCGGCGGACCATGTGGAGATCACATCGGCGCAGTCGTTCCAAACAGGTTGGATAAACTGATATTTGCCGTTTTTCCATGCGATGATGTCGCTGCTGCTGAGTTGCTTGACGTTACCCCAGCCTCGGTATAGGAGGTTGCCTATATTCTTGACATCCACGCCAAAACTCAGTGCCTGACCGTTGTCGAACTTATAAGATCTTTCGTATTTCAAATTGACAGTGTGACGCCAAGGTGCGATGACGCCACCACGCACGGCATACGCGCCACGATGATTGTTCAGATAGCTGTCACCCTTGATAAACGACTCAAAGGCATCGCGGTTTTCTTCACTGACGAAAGGCATGATGTAATCGCCGTTGGCATCTTGTGCATACAAGTCGTCGTGGGAGGGAATGTAAGCCAAACTATGCGCTCCGAAATCGCCGTTGACATTGCCCGTCATGGTATAACTATAGCGGCTGTAGCTGTAACTGCCCACATAGCAGAGATTGTACCCCTCGTAGTAGCAGCTAAGCATCTCGCTGGTATGTTTGCCAACGGACCAAGTCCAACCAACGTTGAGAAGCACCCTGTTGGGCGACACATAAGAGCTGTAGCCCACCTCGTTGGAATTGCTGCCATGTACTCCAAAGGTGTTGTTTGTATAGGTACTCATGACTTGATCACCGATGCCGTCGGTGACGTTCTTGCCACAGGAATAGGTGTAGGCGGCCATCAGGTTCAAGCCAAAGTCAAACTCCTTGGAAAGCAATCCAGTGACGGAGTAGTAATAGCCGTTTTCCTTGCTATTGGTGATGTAAAACGGCGTGATCGCACCGCCGATGGAGTTGACAAGCCCTTCACTCTTCCAATGGGCGCGTTTCATTGGCTCACCAGGCAACTGGATGGAGTCATCTTGGAACAAGCCGAGGCAATTGACAGTTACAGAAGAGAGGTCCTTGCCATAGACACCTTCCAGACTGGCGTTGATTCCTCCTGGCAGCTTGGCGTCCAATGCCAACGACGACTTCCAGGTCTGGGGCATTCTCAGATTTTTATCGAGAATGGTGGCGATTTGTGAAGCAGGCAAGTCGCCAATCTTAAGCTTGTCGCTGTTGTGGGCGATGATCGAATCAACCGAGCTGTAGAACGCCAGCGGCCTATTGTAAGTGAGATATGTGCCTTGGGCCACATTGCTGTTGCTTACTGTGGTGACAATCCACACTAAGGGAAGACGTCCGGTATAAAGACCTGTCCCGCCATGAAGCACAAGTTTTTTGTCGCCTGTGATATCCCATTCAAAACCCAGTCGTGGCGAGTAGTCAACACGCGCCTTGGGCATGTCGGCGGTGGAGTGGCCTGACAAACTGTTGTCACCGTCGGCGATGAAATGGTGTTGAGTTCCGATGTTGTTGCCGAGCGAATCATACAGGATCTCATCCCAACCGTTCTGGAATTCCTTGTTGACGTTATAGTCGATCGAAGGATAGTAGGGTATTTCAACACGCAAACCAGCCGTCAGTTTGAATTTCTCGGAAAGCCTCATCTCGTCCTGCGCATAGAGCGAGTTCTGGAAGAAATTGAAGGAAGTGGCCACTTGCTCGTGATTCTTGTTGTTGCCGTAGGCGATGGTGAAGGCCGCAGGGGTCGCTTGGTTCACGAAATCGTCCCAAGAGTTGTAAACGTAGTAGCCGGCACCGCCTTGCATGAAACGGTTGATAGTCTTGTCAAACTCAAACTGCAAACCTCCGACGATGTGGTGAATACCCGTGGAATAACTCAACTCGTCAGTGGCAATGAATGAATGGACGGTGCTCCCGGTCCCGTAGGTGAATGGATCCGGGCCGAAAGAGGTGTAAACAGCTTTGGTGCCATCATCCAGGGTTTCCAAAATATCAACGGTGGGGAAGACATCGCGGGTCAACTTGCGAGGTTCATGCTGATTTGAGTAAACGACACGCAAAGTGTTGGTCAGTCGTCCGTTCAAGAAACGGCTGTTCAGTTCAGAGGCCACAGAGCTGAAGTTCTGCTGCTGGATGTAATTGGAGCTTTCAAAATACATGGAGTAAATCGATCCACGTCCGTAAACATTCTTATTGTAAAGGCTGCTGCTCAGCGGAGTGATGGAGTTCGACGGAACAGAAAAGAACTGGTGATTCACCATGGTGTAGCGGATATTGAACCGATTGTTATTGTTGATATTCCAGTCCATACGAGCCATCAATTTATAGTCAGGTGTGCTGAACGAGTAGTCCTGGTACTTGCCCGGGTCGTAACCATAGGTGTTTATCAGGTGTTCCCTGATTTCGTTCATCTTGGCTATGGTGGGACGGTTGTATTGGGTGTTGCCACCCCATTCGGACATCTCGTTTTGGCGGGCATAACGTGTCTGACCAGCAGCGATGTCGGTTTCATACTCGAAGTTGATGAAATAAAACAGTTTGTTCTTCACAACGGGACCTCCTATGGAGATGCCTGTGGTGTTGAGGAGCGACCGACCGAACAGAAGGTTTTCAGGATAACGTCCGTTGTCGTCCTTATGGCCGAAGCGGGTGCCTATCAGTCCGTCACTAGTGAAGTAGTCGTAAACGCTGGCGTGCAGCTGGTTGGTGCCGCTTTTCGTCACCGCGTTGACCGATCCGCCGGTAAAACCGCTTTGGCGAACATCATAAGGGGCAATGCTGATGTTGACGGACTCCAGTGCGTCGAGGGTGATGGGGGTGCCTCCCGCGGGAAGGTTGCTCCCGATGCCGTAGGCGTTATGGAAAGCGGCACCGTCAACAGTGACGTAGGATTGGCGGTAGTTGCCGCCTCCGATGGCAAGACCGTTTGAGGTGATGGAGGCCTGCGGCGTGAGCGAAAGCACATCATTCAAATTATGGGAAATGGTGGGCAACGCCGCGATTTGTTCACTATTAATATTGGTAGTTGTGCCGATATGAGTGTTGCTTTGATCTTGGGCTGATATAGTTACTTCCTCCAATCCAATAATTTTGTCCATCATAACAAAACTCAAAGTCAGGTCTTCACCTAATGCCACTGTGATGTTGTCCTTGACGATATCTTGGAATCCCATCATTTTGACTTCCATTTTATAAGGCCCTCCAGAACGGATGTTGAGCAGATGGTATATGCCGTTGTTGTCGGCAACAGCGTAATATTTGGTGCCCGAAGGTGTGTGTGTGGCGACAATGGTGGCACCTAAAAGTGCCTCTTTTTTTATGTCAGTGATCTTCCCGTTGATGCTTGAGGTTGTGACTTGTGCCATCAATGTAACAGAGGCAATCATCACGTAAAAAAATGATAATAGTTTTTTCATAGATTTTAAAGTAAGTGTTATTTTTGCGGTTGCAAAAATATTCTTTTTGTTTATATTTTTGCGTTTTTTCTTGCTTTAAACGAAAAAAACATTACCTTTGTCCTCTAAACCTAAATATTTGTATCATGAAAAAAACCTTAATCGCTTTAGTCATGAGCGTTATCATGATAAGCCTTGCCTCCTGTGGTGGCAGCAACAAACACTCAAAGGCTTTCAATGAATCCAAGAAAGTTCTGGATAATGTCATGGAAAGTGTCAACAAAGCCAAAGATTGTGACGAACTTGACGTGGCTACATTTGGTATTCTCGGACTTCTTGCCGTGGAAGGCATCGACGCTATGCCAGAAGCAGATCAGGCAGAACTTGATGAGTTGACCAGCAAGATTGACAAGGTTCTTGAGCAAAAGAAAGCTGAACTGAATTGTCAGGAAGATAGCTTCTTCGATGAAGAAGATGTGCCGTTGGATGAACCCTTTGAAGAGGAAGAATAAGTTGTCATTTGACAACAATTTTCCTAATCATGTATCTATTTCCGTCATAGAAGCGGAGTAGATACACACCAGGTGCCAAGGCATCAAGGTCATTTCGGACGGGACGCCCCGTCAAATCAAACACCTGTAGAGACGTTTCTTGAAGCGTCTCTACATTGTTTATATCCAATCCAAGATGCTGTGTCAAGGTCAGGCCAACCACGCTGTCGCAGTCCGGCATGGGATAAACAGTGGTGTAATAGCCAAGCTCGGTGAGCATCTGTCCGTTGAAGAGATAGCTTCCGCCTTCCGGCAACTCTTCGGTAAGAAGTGTAAGTGAGGCGTTATGCTCATAAGCTCCTATTTCCACACGCTCATGCTGTATGCGAGGATTGCCGGCCATATCGAAAGAGAAACCTGGAGATCCGGGCTTGCCCGCGTTAAGGCAGATGCTCCGAGGCTCGATGCTCCAGTCGGCATCGGTATATTCAACGCCCACGCCTTCGGCGGGACTGGCGAAACGAACAAATACACCAGGTTCAATGCCGTCGTTCTCAGCAGGAATGTCAATGTTGCCATCACCATCAATACCACCTTGAACAGCACAGTATTCAAATTTGCATTGTCCATAGTTCTGGCTGGCGTTTCCGTTGGCTTCATTACCCCAAAGAATACAGCTGGTGTAAGTGCTATACCGATTCTCGTTGAACACACCGCCGTATGACTCGGTAGCTTGATTCATCACGATGTCACAGTTGGTCATAGTACACTTGCCACGAGCATAGATGCCGCCGCCCAGTACAGCGGTGTTGTTGCTGATGACACAGCCGCGCAAGACGGGTTTATCGGTATTGTACAGGTAGATGCCTCCTCCTTTGGTTGTGGCTGTGTTGTTGCTGATCTTGCAGTTGGTGATGATCGAGCTGTTGCGGTCGCAGAGTCCACCGCCCAATGAAGCTGAGTTGCCAGTGATTTCGCAGTTATTGAGGTGAGTCTGGCTGGCGCCTGGCGCCGAGTTAATGTAAACGCCGCCACCGATGCCGTTGGATACGTTGTTTCGGATGATGCAATTTGAGATGGTAGAGTAGTCATTCAAAAAGACACCGGCTCCAGACCCGGAATGGCCATTTTGGATGATGAATCCGTCCCATACCGCTCTTGCGCCCGCATTGAGGAATTTGGGCTGGTTCAGCACACGCTTGATGCCTTGCCCGTCAAGGATAGTGGCATTGTTAATGACATCGCGGTCGGCGAGATTGAAATCGGGGCCCTCGTCGCCGTTAAAACCGCCATATACCTTGTTTGAGGCAGTGATGATAAAGGCGTTGTCGGGATCGGTGTCGTCACCGTAATAAACACCTTTCTTAACCCAAACCCTGGTGTCGCCTCCACTGGAAAGGCAAGATGCGTATTCGAGCTTGGAGGTGGCGTTACTCCATGAGGATCCGTTGCCCTCGCCATCGGCACTGACATATATGATGCCGTTCTCGTCAGCACGGATGTCCATAGGGACGATGTTCATCACTACGGCTTGATTACTGGCGTAGCCATTGACATCATATAGCGAGTAGTATTCATCACCAGCGCCACTCCATCCAAAGTTGAAATGAAAGAAGTCGTTGCTGTCGTAACCATCACAAACAAAAGCATGTCCACTGCTGCCGCTTGAACCTGAATAATACATGGGGTGGGAGAGGTCCAGCTCTGATTTGAGCATGGAGATCCAAACATCCTCGTCATATTGGCTCTTTTCACGGTACTTTGCGCCACAATAACCGAAATAGGAACGCAGAGCGGTCTCCACGTCCTTAGACTGGGCGCCACTGCCGTCGGGGGCATAGTTCATATCTACACTAACACCGCAATGGTACATCAAAGTTGCGACCGCGTCGTTGTGGCTGTAAATCTGTTCTGGCATCTCATCCCAAAGATAGGTCGTGGCGGCGAAGTCAGCGCTTTGCACTCCGTATGTACTGTGTGTATAAGTGTGCGAGCCGAAACCAACTACAGGATGATCCCAGTACTTCATCACCTGAGCCATGGCGCAAGCCACGCAGCCCGCATAAACATGACCGCAGGGGCCACCCCACCAACCTCCGCCATCGGTCTCAGGGCAGTATTCATTGTAAAAACAGTCCTGATTCCAGTGCGTGGTAATCAACGGAGCCACTGTCGTGACGCTTTTAGTGGGGAAAAATCCCTTCAAGGCATTATCCCATTGCTGCCGGATTTCAAGCTCCGGCTTGATGCTGTTCTCAACAGCATAGTCAATCATCTCGCTGTAATGTAGAATCCATGAGGTGTAGTTCTCTGGCGCATCCGTCAAAGAAGGGAAGGGGGCGGTGTCAGAATAGCCTAAAACAGGTGGTAGTGCCGTGTTGCCCGAGACAATAACATGGCCTTGATTGTCAATGTTGTAGATGAAAACATTATTGCCATTGTTTTCACCCACAAGAGTTTTGGCAAGAGTAATGGTGGTTGTCTCTCGTCCCCATTGAGCCGAACTAAAATATGAAGCAAAGTTTTTTGCTTGATTTTCAGAGATATAAGTTTGTGCATATAGTGCTTGAGCCATCAAAAGAAGCAGAAATAAAGAGTATGTTTTTTTCATGTAAGAGATTTTTAATGGCCAAAATTACAAATATTTATTATAATGGGTGTATTGTATTGAAAAAATGTGTATTTTTGCACGCTTTTTTAAAAGGTATAGAAATGATCAACATCACCTTCCCTGACCAGAGCGTCAGACAATATGAATCCGGTGTAACACCTCTCGACATTGCCAAGAGCTTGAGCGAGGGCTTGGCTCGTAATGTGCTTGCCGCCAACGTGAACGGCATGAAATGGGATGCAACCCGTCCCATCAACGAGGATGCCACCGTCCAGTTGTTTACTTGGAACGACCCTGAGGGCAAAGCCGCTATGTGGCACTCATCGGCACACCTGATGGCCGCCGCCATCGAGGCTTTGTATCCCGGCGTGAAGTTCGGCATCGGCCCGTCCATTGATAATGGCTTCTATTATGACATCGACACGGGTGACATCACCTTGACGGAAGCCGACCTCGCCAACATCGAGAAAAAGATGCTGGAATTGGCTCGTGAGAAAGAGACCTTCGAGCGCGTGGAAGTCAGCAAAGCAGAAGCCCTCAAATACTTCACTGAGAAAGGAGACCCATACAAGGTTGAGTTGATCAACGATTTGGAAGACGGCACCATCACCTATTATAAGAATGGTAACTTCACGGATCTCTGCCGTGGCCCACATATTCCTAACACCAGCTTTATCAAAGCTGTGAAGCTGACATCGTTGGCAGGCGCCTATTGGCGTGGCGATGAGAAACGCAAGCAGCTCACCCGTGTGTATGGCATCACCTTCCCAAAGCAAAAGGAACTTGATGAGTACCTCGTTCTGCTTGAAGAAGCCAAGAAACGCGACCACCGTAAGCTTGGCCGCGAACTGGAGCTTTTCATGTTCAGCGACATGGTGGGCAAGGGGCTCCCGATTTGGCTGCCCAAAGGCACCGAGCTGCGTCTGCGTTTGCAAGATTATCTGACCAAGATCCAAAAAGAATATGGCTACGAACAGGTGATCACACCTCATATCGGTGGCAAACAGCTTTACGTCACTTCGGGTCACTGGGATCACTACGGTGCCGACAGCTTCCGCCCGATTACCACGCCGGAAGAAGGCGAGGAGTACCTGCTGAAACCCATGAACTGCCCTCACCACTGCATGATCTTCAAGAACAAACCGCGTTCTTATAAAGACCTGCCATTCCGCTGCGCTGAGTTCGGCACGGTGTATCGTTACGAGCAGAGTGGCGAGCTTCACGGTTTGACCCGCGTTCGTTCGTTCACTCAAGATGATGCTCATATCTTCTGCCGTCCCGATCAAGTAAAGGAAGAGTTCATCCGTGTGATGGAAATCATCGAGATCATCTTCAAGGCACTGAATTTCCAGAACTTTGAAGCTCAGATATCACTCCGTGACCCCAACGATCACGAGAAGTATGTGGGTACCGACGAGAACTGGGCAAGAGCAGAAGCCGCCATTCAAGAGGCTTGCGATGAAAAAGGTTTGCCCGCTCATGTGGAATATGGTGAAGCTGCTTTCTATGGTCCCAAGCTCGACTTCATGGTGAAAGACGCTCTGGGTCGTAAATGGCAGTTGGGTACCATCCAAGTGGATTACAACCTGCCGGAACGTTTCGACCTCAGCTACATCGGTGCAGACAATGAGAAGCATCGTCCTGTGATGGTTCACAGAGCGCCTTTCGGCTCTATGGAACGCTTTGTGGCTGTGTTGCTTGAGCACTGCGCAGGTGAATTCCCGCTTTGGTTGGCTCCTGACCAAGTGATCATCCTCCCAGTGAGCGAAAAATACTTGGATTTTGCACAAAAAGTGCAATCGTATCTGAAAAAATCCGATATTCGCAGCCTCATTGACGAACGTAACGAGAAGATTGGACGAAAGATCCGTGACGCTGAAATGAAGAAGTATCCCTACATGGTAATTGTGGGTGAGAAGGAAGAGGCCGAGGATGGTGTATCAGTAAGAGCACATGGTCAAGTGGATTTGGGTTCGATGAGTCTTGAGGCTTTCGCCAAGATGATCAACGAAAAAGTGAAAGAAGAACAAAGCATCAGATGATGCATTAATTAATAAAGGTGTTTAACAAACGAATAGGAGATTAAAACAATAGCACAGCTCCCTAACAGAGGAAACAATTCGCCGCGTAACAACAAGAAAGGCGATGACCAGCATCGGATCAATGAAGAGATCAAGGCTCCGATGGTGAGATTGGTCGGTGAAGGCATTGAAACCAACATATATCCCGTGAAAGAGGCACTCAGGATTGCCGAAAGTATGGGTGTTGACCTGGTGGAAATCTCTCCTGACGCTAATCCTCCGGTCTGCAAGGCCATGGATTACAAGAAATTCATCTTCGACCAAAAGAAGAAGCAAAAGGAGATTAAGTCAAATGCCAGCAAGATGGTTGTCAAGGAAATCCGTCTCGGACCTCAAACTGACGATCATGACTTTGAGTTCAAGCTCAACCATGCCAAGCGTTTCTTGCAAGATGGCAACAAGGTGAGGGTTGAAGTGCTCTTCAGAGGCCGCTCCATCGTCTATAAGGATCAAGGCGAAATCATTCTGCTGCGTTTCGCACAGGAGCTTGAAGAGTTCGGCAAAGTGGAGATGATGCCTAAGTTGGAAGGGAAGAGGATGATGATGATGGTAGCTCCTAAAAGCACCAAAAAGTAACTGCAAACTGAAAACTGTAAACTACAAACTATAGTAAAAATGCCAAAAATGAAGACAAAGTCCGGCGCTAAGAAACGTTTTGAATTGACGGGCACCGGCAAAATCAAAAGGAAGCATGCTTATCATGGTCACATCCTGACCAAGAAGAGCCAGAAGAGAAAACGCATCCTGGATCACACTGCAATCGTCGAGAAAGCAGATGAGAAGGTTGTTAGACAAATGCTTCTCAAGTAAATTAATTGTTTAACCTTTGTATCAGCAGAAAAGTTCCCGCAATGGGGCGGGGCGCTGAACGAAAAACTTACAAAAAATGACAAGATCAGTCAATGCCGTGGCCTCAAGAGCCAGGCGCAAGAAAATCCTCAAAAAGACCAAAGGTCAGTTCAGAACCAGAAAGAACGTCTGGACTGTGGCGAAAAACTCCTATGAGAAAGGACAAACCTACGCTTACCGCGACAGAAGGAACAAGAAGCGTGACTTCAGATCCTTGTGGATCGTCCGTATCAACGCAGCCGTCCGCGAGTACGACATGTCCTACAGCGTGTTCATCGACAAGTTGAACAAAGCCGGTATCGAAATCAACCGCAAAGTCCTTGCCGATCTGGCACTGAACAATCCGGAAGCTTTCAAGGCTATCGTTGAGAAAGTGAAGTAAATCACGCTCTTACAGTCGATAAAAAAACGCAGTCGAAAAGGCTGCGTTTTTTTATCGAAAAAAATGTAAAAAAACGCTTGCGGGTTTCAAAAAAAGATGTACCTTTGCACCCGAAAAACAGCCCAGGTGGTGAAATTGGTAGACACGCTACTTTGAGGGGGTAGTGCCGATTGCGGCATGCAAGTTCGACTCTTGTCCTGGGCACCATCGAAAAACAAAAGACTCCTTAGCCCCGATGGCGGAATTGGTAGACGCGTACGTTTCAGGTGCGTATTTCGAGAGGAGTGCAGGTTCGACTCCTGTTCGGGGCACATGATAGCAACTTGAATTCAGGTTGCTTTTTTTTTAAACATATCGCGATGATTGACAAATCCAAACGGAGAAACCACTCCAAGTCCAACCCATTGAAATTCAAAGTGGTAGAGCCTTCCAAACTCATGGAATTTCTAATGAAAAAGATGGATGGCATCAGCCGCACCAAGGTGAAACACATGCTGGCCAACGGCATCGTCAGCGTTGATGAGGAACGCACCAGCCAGTTTGATTTTGAACTTCAACCAGGCATGATTGTCGAGATTGGGAAACCCACCGCCAAGGAACGCTTCCATAGTAAATGGCTCAAGATTGTATATGAAGACAAGTACCTTGTGGTCATCGACAAAAAGGAAGGTCTGCTCACCAACAGCCCTACGAAAGAACAAGATACCGCACAAAGTATCCTCAACCAATATTTCATCGTCTCGCAGCAACGTTGCCGCGCCCATACCATCCACCGCCTTGACCGCGACACCTCTGGGCTGATGCTCTTTGCCAAAGACAAGAAAGTCGCCTTGATGTTTGAGGAGAACTGGAAAGAAACCGTTTATGACCGTCGCTATATTGCTGTTGTGGAAGGCCGTCTGGAACCTCGTCAAGGCACCGTGGAATCATGGCTCAAGGACAACAAGATGTTCGTCACCTATTCCAGTCCCACCGACAACGGAGGCAAGCTTGCCATCACCCATTATCAAGTATTAGTCAGCAACAGCAACTACTCATTGGTGGATTTCCATTTGGAGACTGGACGAAAAAACCAAATTCGTGTCCACGCCCAAGACCTTGGACACCCCATTGTCGGCGATGAAAAATACGGTGCCACCGACAACAGCCTTGGAAGGTTATGTCTCCACGCTTACTGTTTATGCTTTATTCATCCTATTACAGGAAAAGAACACGAGTTTGAGACACCCTTCCCCAAGGTGTTTGAGAAACCTTTTCATTAAAAAACAGGAATCCGTCAAGCAATTGGCGGTTTTTTTTGTCTTTTTTGAGTTTTTCTTTATTATCTTTGCATTTTATACAGAAAACATTTTACTTAATTTTTAAATTTTGAGAAAGATTTTTTTATTGGCAATGCTTCTTATTGGAAGCACAGTTCTTTTGAACGCTCAAGATGAAGTGGTGCTGTTTTCAGATGATTTTGAAGATGGCACGTTGGACGAATGGACCCTTATCGATGCCGATGGTGATGGCTATAATTGGCATAATTCTGAATACGATGGAAATCATACCGCTTATTCAAGTTCGATGACTACTAATCCTGACAATTATTTAATTACACCTTGGCTTCCAGGTGCTACCAGAATCGAGTTCAAGATCTGGACGCATGTTGATTCTGACGATTATTATGAAGTTTTGGCTTCTTCTACGGGTGACCAAGTCGAGGATTTTACTGAAATGGTTTGCTTTGGCATTGCAAATGATCTCTATTATGTTGTTCATTCTGCTACACTGCCTGAAAACACAAAATACATTGCTTTTCGTCACTACAACAGTGAAGGCCAGAGGTATTTGGAGCTGGACGATGTTTTTGTGTACGGTCATCAAGTCAACATTATCAATAGTATAAATGTAACTGGTTTCACTGTTCCCTTCTGGGGTGAGCATCCCGATTACAGCCTTACGGTTCCTGCTGGTGCTCTTTACACCGTTGATGAGGTGACTTGGTATTATAACAATAATCACATGGCCCCGGATGCTGTTTTCAATGATGCGGGAGGCTATTATTACATGGGCGTTTCTTTCAAGCCAGCCGATGGCAGTTACATCAGCCCCGATGCCAAGGTCCTTTTCAATGGTGACGCCTCTATTAATGATGCCACATTTAACATCCTTCTTTCCGATGGAACACTCAGAGTCTTTACCATCGATTTTGAGGTGGATCCAAACATGGGAGTTGATGAGCATTCCTCAGCAAGACTCGTTGTATGGCCCAACCCAGTAGCCCAAACCTTATTCCTCGAAGGCGTGGACGGTGAACTCGTCAATGTTTACAACAATACTGGACGCATGGTGCTTCAAGAGCGCTATAACGGCCATCTCAATGTGAGTGCCTTGCCAAAAGGTGTTTATACAGTCACCGTTGCCGGCCGAACAGTGAAGTTTGTCAAGTGAAAAGAAACCTACATTATAAAACGAAAAAACGACTATCATGAAAAGTAAATTAAAACTGCTTGCTATTCTTTTTGTTACTTCGATCTTTTTCATTTCTTGCAGCAAAGAGCCCCAGATCATTGGGAAATGGAAACTTTCCAAAATAGCTTTTGAAAACCAAATGATCGCGGCATTGATGACGAATTTCAGCCAGCAAATCGTGGGGCAAGTGGTTGAGTTTAGGACCGATGGCACGATGACCGCCGATGTGTTTGAAAACGACACGGTCTCGTCGAATGAGTACGAGGGTTCATTGCGCTATACCCTTGATGGCAACAACATCACACTTACGCTTGATGAGGATGCCCTTCCATCCGACACTTCCATCCTCGAGATCATCCAGCAGTACGATGATTTCGCCATGACCGGAACTTTTGAGTTGCCCGATAAGAACAAACTGAAGATGAGTTTGGGATTGCCTTTTCCTGAGAATGAGTTGAACATGAGGGAGATCAAGTTTACTATTGAGGCTGATCGACAGTGATTCCTATAGGTCGTTGAACGAAAGAAAATCTAAAGCAATATTATAAAATTAAGCAAATGAATATCAACGAATTAAAACGAGTAGCATCACAGGTGCGCCGCGACATCATCCGTATGGTTCACGGATGCCAGTCGGGACATCCAGGCGGCTCCTTGGGAGCGACTGATTTAGTCACCGCCTTGTATTTCGATCAAATGCAGATCGACCCCGCCAACTTCCGCATGGATGGCAATGGCGAAGATATGTTCTTCCTTTCCAACGGACACATCAGCCCGATGTTTTACAGTATTTTGGCTCGTCGTGGCTATTTCCCCGTGAGCGAGCTGTCCACCTTCCGTCGTCTTGGCACAAGGCTTCAAGGTCATCCCACCACAGCTGAGGGGTTGCCGGGCGTGCGTATCGCCTCTGGCTCCCTTGGACAAGGTTTGTCAGTTGCTGTAGGTGCCGCCCAAGCCAAACGCCTCAATAATGATCCTCATCTCGTTTTCGTGCTGATGGGTGATGGCGAACAGGATGAAGGTCAGATTTGGGAAGCCGCCATGTATGCCGGTGCCAAGAAGATCGACAACCTCGTCGGTATCCTTGATTACAATAAAAAGCAAATTGACGGTCCCACCGACGAAGTAATGAACCTTGGCGATATGAGAGCCAAATACGAAGCCTTCGGATGGAAAGTCATCGAACTGAATGGCAACGACATGGAGCAAGTGGTTAATGCCCTTAACCAGGCTCGTAAAGGAGCAGGGCAGGGACAGCCTCAGTTATTGTTGGCTCACACCGAGATGGGTATGGGGGTGAACTTCATGATGGGAACCCATAAATGGCATGGCACTCCTCCCAACGATGAGCAAGCCGCAAATGCCCTTTCACAATTAGAAGAAACCCTTGGAGACTATTAAACAATAAATAATTAAAAATTTAGAATTTAGAGATGTTTTGTAGCTCTCTCTAAATTCTTAATTCTAAATTCTGAAATAACTATGGATATTAAAGAAAAAAAAGATACTCGATCGGGATTCGGCGCTGGTTTGCTTGAAGCAGGTCGCCGGAATCCTAAAGTCGTCGCTTTTTGTGCTGACCTTACAAGTTCACTCAAAATGGGCGACTTCGCAAAAGAATTCCCTGAAAGATTCTTTCAGACTGGCATCGCCGAGGCCAATATGACCAATATGGCTGCCGGCATGGCGTTAAGTGGTTTTGTCCCTTTCACTGGAACCTTTGCCGCTTTTGCCACTGGACGTGTTTATGACCAAATACGTCAATGCGTCGCATATTCAAATAAAAATGTAAAAATCGCAGCTTCACATGCGGGAGTTACCTTGGGCGAGGACGGCGCCACACATCAAATCCTCGAAGACATTGGTTTGATGAAGATGCTCCCCAATATGACCGTCATTGTGCCATGCGACTATAACCAGACCAAGAATGCGACCATCGCGGCAGCAGAATATGAAGGCCCTGTGTATTTGCGTTTTGGTCGTCCGAAAGTGCCGAACTTTACCCCGGAGGATGAGAAATTCGTAATAGGGAAGGCCCAGATGATTCAAGAAGGCAAAGATGTCACCATTTTTGCCTGTGGACATCTTGTTTGGAAAGCTATGGAAGCATTACAAATTCTCAAAGGACAAGGTATCGAGGCTGAGTTGATTAACATCCATACAATCAAGCCTTTGGATGTGGATGCGGTTTTGAAGTCTGTCGCAAAAACTCGCTGCGTGGTAACGGCTGAGGAACATCAACGCAACGGTGGGCTAGGTGATAGTATCGCTCAGGTGTTGGCACTTAACAATCCTGCTCCCATCGAGATGGTTGCCGTCAACGATGTGTTTGGACAAAGTGGCACCCCGGATGAATTGATGAAAGCCTATCATCTTGACACCCCGGATATCGTTGAAGCCGTGAAAAAAGTAATCAAACGGAAATAAAATATTAAGTTTAATAATAAAATGAAACAAAATTTTTTATATTCATTATTTTTATTGCTATTATTTCCTTTTTCTTTGAACAGCTGCACAGAAAAAAAGCAAGAAGCGCCGAAAGCAGTCAATGTTATTTACATGATTGGTGACGGTATGGCTTTGCCACAAGTGTTTGCCACCATGTTGGCTACAGGCAACGATCTGGCTTTCTGTCAGTTCCCATATACTGGTATCGTTGACACTCGTTCTATGAGTAACACGATCACCGACTCAGCCGCTGGAGGCACTGCCCTGGCCTGTGACAAGAAAACCAAAAATGGCATGGTCGGCATGGATGCGGATACCCTTCCAATGGCTACTGTGCTTGATGTCCTGGCGGAACATGGCAAGAGTACAGGCATTGTCGTCTCTTGCTATTCTGGACATGCCACACCAGCTGACTTTTATGCCAAAGTCCCGAAGCGCAGTATGTATGAGGATATTGCTGTGCAGATGGCGGAATCCGACAAACTCAATGTTATGATCGGGGGTGGTCGCAAGCATTTCATCCATCGTAAGGACAGCATTAATCTTATTGAACGTATGGAGAATGAGCTTGGTTGGAAAGTTTATGACACCCTTGCCGACATCGACACCGATTGCATGAAATATGCTGTGCTTGCCGCTGATGGTCACATGCCTATTTATCCCGAGCGCGGCGAATTCCTCCCTGAAGGTGTGAAAACGGCTTTGAAGACATTGGAAAAGGATGAGGACGGATTTTTCCTTATGGTGGAAGGCTCGCAGATTGACTTCGCCTGTCATGCCCATGACTCTGTGAACATGGTGGATGAAACGTTGGATTTCAGCAACGCTGTTCAGGTGGCATTGGATTATGCCAAGTCCCATGACAACACTTTGGTAGTCGTGACAGCTGACCACGAGACGGGTGGTCTTACCATGATCGACCGCAAAGGGAAATATACCAATATCGAGTTCAACTATTCCACCGGAAGCCATACTTGTTTGCCAGTCATCGTTTACGCATACGGTCCCGGCGCCGAACAGTTCACCGGCTGGATGCAGAACAATGATGTTAAGGCCAAGATATTGAAGGCCTGTGGCATAGAGAACACCTTTGTAGAATCCGAAACGAATCAAGAAATCGCTCCAGTAATGGGGAATTTCGACTCCAAACCAGAATAAGAATTAATTACCTTTTCTCTAAATTCTTAATTTTCCAGGTAAGTATAACCATATAGCCCAGACCTGTAATTGGAAAGGAATTCTTTTCCTTCCTCGACAGAAATCTTGCCTTCCTTCACGCATTTGGTCACCCATGTCTCCACGGTACGCACTAATTTCTTCGGGCTGTATTGTACATATTCAAGCACATCAGCAACGGTCTCGCCGTCAATGACTTGGTCGATGTAATAACCTTTTTCATCGACGGAGACATGGACGGCATTGGTGTCACCGAACAAGTTGTGAAGGTCGCCTAAAATTTCTTGGTAAGCACCCACGAGGAAAACTCCGATGTAATAGTGTTCTTTATCATTGAAATTGTGCAGCGGGATGGTATGTTGTGTCGATTTGGCAACGAAGTTAGTGATTTTGCCGTCGCTATCGCAGGTGATGTCCTGCAAGGTGGCCAGATGGGTTGGATTTTCGTCCAAACGCTGGATTGGGATGATGGGGAAGAGCTGGTCAATAGCCCAAAGGTCGGGCAACGATTGGAACAGGGAGAAGTTGCAGAAGTATTTGTCTGCCAGCAGTTTCGGTAGTGATGTGAAGTCCTCGGGGACACGCTTCAGGTCATTTGCGATGTGGTTGACTTCGCGGGCGATGCTCCAAAACAGACGCTCGATTTTGGCTCGTGATTTGAGGTCTAACAAGCCAAGACTGAAGAGGTTGAGTGCCTCTTCGCGGATTTCCTGCGCGTCATGCCATATCTCCAAAGAAGAGCTTTTGGTGAGTTCGTCCCATGACTCATATAATTCTTTGATCAGCTCATGGTCGTCTTCCTCGGGCTCTTCGTCATCGTCCCATTTGGGCAAAGAGGTGGTTTCCAATACTTCAAAGATTAACACAGAGTGGTGTGCTGTGAGTGCGCGACCTGACTCGCAGATGACGTTAGGATGAGGCAAGTCGTTTTTCTCGCAGGCATCCACGATGGTGTAGATGGCGTTGTTGGCATATTCTTGGATGCTGTAGTTAACAGAACTGGCACTGCTTGAGCTGGTGCCGTCGTAATCCACGCCAAGGCCACCACCCATATCCACATATTCAATATGGTAGCCCATCTTGTAGAGCTGCACATAGAACTGCGCGGCCTCGCGCAATGCCACATTAATCTTCTTAATCTTGCTGACCTGACTGCCAATGTGGTAATGTACCAGTTTCAGACAGTCTTTCATGTCATGCTCGTCAAGGTAGTCGAGAGCTTCGAGGAGTTCCGAAGAGGTGAGGCCGAACTTGCTGCCGTCGCCACCTGATTCCTCCCATTTTCCTGAACCTGAGCTGGCTAATTTGATGCGCACTCCAAGATTTGGCGTGACTTTCAGACGTTTGGCAATCTTTGCGGTGGTTTTTAGCTCGTTCAGCTTTTCAATGACGATGATGATCTTACGACCCATCTTTTGGGCAAGCAAAGCCAACTCGATGAACTCTTCGTCCTTGTAACCGTTACATACAATGAGCGAGTCAGAATCGGTGCCAAGAGCGAGAATGGCGTGAAGCTCAGGCTTGGAACCGGCTTCCAGACCAATGTTGCACTTCTTGCCGTGGCTGACAATCTCTTCAACCACAGGTCGCATCTGGTTCACCTTGATGGGCATCACCACGAAGTTCTGTCCGTGGAACTCGTATTCCTGGGCCGCCTCCTTGAAACAGGAGTCAATCTTGTTAATACGGTCGTCAAGGATGTCGGGGAAACGCACTAACATAGGTGCTGAAACGTCCCTAAGTGACAGTTCATCAACAAGTTCAGGGAGGTCAACCGAGGCGCAACCCTCTTTGGGTGTCACAGTCATGTGACCCTTCTCGTTGATGGAAAAATAATTGCCGCCCCAGCCTTTCACATTGTAAAGGTCTTCGGAGTCTTCAATACGCCATTTTCTCATGTCCTTTTGTTTTTTCAGTTCGCTGTAATGATCTGGCTGCAAAACTAAAAAAAAAATTCAACGATAAGACCAATTACGTAATATTACTTATTTTTGTTAGCGAAAAACATGTCATCTTTGCAAAAAAAGAATTATGATGAAAAGATTGTCATTATTATTGATCACATTAATTTTTTTCCCGGCGATGCTTTCTGCCCAGTATAAAGTGAAAGCTGTTCATCAGGAACCTATTGACCTGAAGGTCACCATCCATGCATACGACGAGCGCATTCCCGCCGCTGTTATGAATCTCAGATTTGAGTTTGATCAGGAGGCCGAGACCCTTCTGGTTCGTTTTAGTAAAGGCGCAACGAGCTGCGAGTACGACAAGATTTGGCTGCCTCAGCATGACATCATCGTGAAGGAAATGGGTAATTATATGAAAAACCGCGACGTGAAGCTAAAGAAAGCCCAGACTTTCGTTGACCAGGAGAATTTTTTAAATCTCTCAGACCGTACCCTTTGGGCATCCATCCAGTGCCAGAACATGAGCTTCACTGGTATTTACGACCTGAAGTCGCCCAAGAAAGTGAAAAAACAGCTCGATCACCAAATGGTGCCGCTTGATGGCCAAATGGAACTAAGTCTTTCCTTTAAGATCAATGAAAAATCCCCGAAGGTAGTGCTTACCCTCCGTAACCCCATCCCGATGAATCGCAAGGGCAGCAAGGGTATTGCCGCTTTTGTGGCCAACGACGTGACCATCAATATCGAGTTAGACCGTTGCAAGAATGTCGAACAGAGCATTCAGACTGTACATGAATACGAAGCCATGTTCCAAGTGGCTGAGAAAAAACTCCTTGAGTTGAAGAAAAGTCCCACTGCACAAAAAGCTTATAAGGATTTTATCCTCAGCTTGTATCATGAAATTGACACAGCTCGTTTTGTCAACATGTGCTGTGATGAAGTTCAGGCAAGCTTTAACAGCTGGATGGAATGCATGGGGCGCATTCGCGAAATTGGCAAGAAACAGGCTCCTTGCAAAGATTGCGATCAGCCCAAACCTTGCGATGTTTCGAAAATCAATTCAGAGATTAAATCAACAACCACCAAACTCAACAATTTAGTCAACGACTGGTCGCTGGCTTCCGATGCAGCCTCAAAAGCAGAAAAGAAAGCTACGTTTGACTCAACCATACAAAATTTTGATACCAAGTTGAACGAACTGCCTTCAGATTGCAAGGGCAAACTTGATGTCAGGCTGCTCAAGAATTACGAATTTGTAAAGAAACTCATCAAATAAGTTTGAATGATGAAAAACTTAATTATTGACGCCGGCTCAACCAAAATGGATTGGGTAGTGTTGGACGGAGAAGACGTTTTCAAACGCTTCACCACCCAAGGCTTTAATCCAAATTATGCTGAAAAACAGTATTTTATAGATATTCTTAACGGCATTGATCTGCCTAAAAATGACATTCGAGAAATATACTATTACGGCAGCGGATGTCTGAAAGCGGAAAATGCACAATTGGTAGGGATGATGCTTCTACAATTCTTCCCAAACAGTGTGCCGATGGTCACCAATGATATGATGGGTGCCGCTCATGCTGTGCTTGGACATGAGAAAGGTATCGCTTGTATTCTTGGCACAGGAGCCAACTCATGTCTTTATAATGGTTCGGAAATCATTGACAGGGCGGTTTCACTTGGCTATATTGTGGGCGATGAAGGGAGTGGAAGCTATATTGGAAGAAAGCTGACGAGAGCCTATTTTTATGATTTGATGCCACCTGAACTAAAGCTTTCGTTTAAAGATGATTACAAACTGGAAATCAGCGATTTCATTGACAATGTATATCATAAACCAGAAGCCTCAAAATACTTTGCTCAGTTTGTGAAATTTGCTGGTAAAAACAGAACTCATCCTTACATTCATCAGCTCCTGAAGGACTGCTTCTCTGATTTCATCAAGGTGTTTGTCTTGCGCTATAAGAATTGCCACCTGATGCCAATTAGTTTTGTGGGTTCAATAGCTTTTTATTTTCAGGATATATTGCGCGAAGCACTTGATTCTGAGGGTTTAACGATGGGGAAGGTGATGCAGTCCCCTATGGATGGGTTGATTGAATATCATGTTTTGTAAGGTTTCCAACTATCTGTGTGTCTGTATATTTAATTGTTTTGAAATAAATTAATTGAAAATAGTATAATAAATAAAATATTATTGTTATTTTTGCCGACGGTAATAACAAAGTAGATAAAACGGAGGCATTGTATGAAAAAACTGATTATCTTTGCAAAAAGCAAAAAAATGGCAAAATACACCAAACAAGAGATACAAGAGATCAAGCGTCAGAAGAGGGAACTTCTTGAATTATTGCTAAAGAAGACTAATACTACACGAAAGGCTGTTATTGAGGCTGCTGAAGAGGATTTTATCATAGCAAACCTTGATGTTATTACACAAGAGGAACGTGACCGTTTCTCCAAACTGGTTCTAAAATGAGAACAGGGTCTATTATCAAGGTTTATATTGACACAAATGTTCTTGTTAATTATGTGACAGGTCAACAAGATGATGTGTTGGTAATGAATTACCTTTTTAAGGTTCGTAGGAAAGAAACACTTTTTACTTCTTCCTTAGCTTTGGTTCAAACTATTACACAACTTCAGAAGGGAAATCGATTGAAAGGTCGTAAACCATTTGATAAGACTCAGACTGATAATGCGGTGAGCGAATTGAAACGTCGGTTTACGGTGATTGACCTTACAGAAGCCGATATTGACAGGGGTATTTTAGAACAAGGGAAGGATATTGAGGATATTATTCATTACGCATTGTGCTGTAAGGCTGGTTGTGGTGCTATTCTTACCAATAATATCCGTGATTTCGTTTGTTTTACAAAAATAAAAAAGTTGAATCCACGGTATATAGGATCCATCAAACAAAGAATCAGATAAAATCTCCCCATTTTTTTTTGCTTTTGAACTTTTTTTCTAATTTTGCCTTGCCATCCACGAATAATGCGGGTGGCGGACATATTAGGAAAGACGTTGAACTGACGTTTTATCTGCGACCGCTTGAACTTCGCAACTTCATAATCTCTCGCAAGGTAAAACAATGTTTGGCGTTCATGTTTCGTATATACTTTGCTTTAAGTATATCCGTTAGCGTGGGCATCGGCATTGTTTATCCTCGAGAGATGGGCAATGCGAAGGCCTAAGCGGTGGGATAAGCAAGGTTTTGACTCCCACGCTTTTTCTTTTGTGTTTCCAGAACGGTTATGTTTTTTTTCGGCGTTGAGAGTCCGTCGGTGTGAAAACATCAAACACATTATTTAACATGAAGAAAATGAGAAAGGCGATAGCAGCCTTAATGCTAATGACAGCGGTAGTATTTGCCGCAGGATGTCAAAAATCAGACGATTCGATTTACAATTATAACGGTTATGACTGTGTTGACCTCGGCTTGCCGAGCGGCACTCTTTGGGCCACCTGCAACGTTGGAGCCGATGCGCCAGAAGGCTTTGGCGACTATTTCGCGTGGGGCGAGACCACGCCGAAGACCACCTACAACTGGAGTACCTACACCTACTGCAACAATGGTGATTTTTTGAATACACTCACTAAATATTGCAGCCAATCCGATTTTGGCTACAACGGCTTCACCGACAACCTGACCGTGCTACAACCGAAGGACGATGCGGCCACGGCTAACTGGGGCAGCGGATGGTGCATGCCCACACGAGCGCAATGGAGGGAATTATCCCAAAATACCACGAAACAATGGACACCCCAAAACGGCGTGAACGGTTGGCTCTTCACCGCCACTAACGGCAAAAGTCTCTTCCTGCCCGCCGCTGACATCGGTGGTAACGATTACACATACAACACCGATGGTATCTACTGGTCGAGTTCGCTCGACACTGACAACCCGATCTACGCATCGACCTTCGCCTTCTCTACGGTCAATTACGGCATATTCAACGCCCTACGGTACGACGGTTATTCTGTCCGTCCAGTGCGCTCTGCACCCAAGAACTAACCCTTGTTTCCCATACAGGCAAAGTTGCCAATGGTTATCGTTCTGGTCTGTAAGGCTGCCACATTGTAGCAGCCCTAACTATCTGTGTATCTTTATATTTAATTGTTTTGAAATAAATTAATTGGAAATAGTATAATAATTAAAATATTATTGTTATCTTTGCAGATGAAAAAATAAAAAAACAAGATAACATGATGTTTGAAACAGAAAATATGGTTACATTTGCCAAACCAATGGTAATGAAAACAGGCATGGAAACCATCACCCTCAGTTACGAACCCGGCAGCGACTTCGCGAAAGCGCTCGACGAATTGATACGCAATTCGGAAGGGGTGCGTGTTGTGAAAAGGAAGAGGAAAAAAGAATTAGTGAAAGAATTAATTAAGGATATTATAGAAAACGCTCCACAGGATGTTCCTCTGACGGACGAGGAAATTCAGGAAGAGGTTAACGCTGTAAGATATGGACTATGAGAGTTATATTCGATACCAATATCTGGGTGTCGCTTCTCATAGGTAAAAGGCTTTCGCTGTCGCAGTCCTTATTTTATCGACCTGATATTGAGATTTATTATTGTGCTGAACTTGAGCGAGAGTATTTGAATGTTACTCATCGTGGCAAGATCAGGAAATACGTTGATGAGAAACAAATCCAAAGAGTTCATCGTTTGATAGTTTCAACCTGTCATAAATGCCAAAAATTGATACCTGATAATTCTCTTATTCGAGATCAAAAAGATCTCTACTTGTTGTCGTTGGCTAAAACTGTTAAAGCCGATGTCATTGTCACTGGTGATGCCGACCTTCTCGATTTGAAACAGTATAAAGAAACAAAAATGGTGTCATTTGCTGAATTCAGAACACTTTTATAACGCGTTTCCATTTTAACAATGCTCCGTAGGAGCTTCCTTATTATAGAATAGCATCAAAAAAATTAAAACGCCGTAACCCACTGATATTCCTTATCCCTCCTTAGCCAAGTCATCTGACGTTTGGCATAGTGCTTAACCTTATTTGTTTGTAATACACTATTTTAATTTAAAAATCTATAAAAACATGAATTTTATTTCAAAATATCTTGACAAACAGTAGAAATTTCGCTATTTTTGCTCTCTGAAAACAGGAAGTGCCCGTAGGATTAGCGAGTAAACTGATAAAGAGATACAAAATATGAATATTTAAAGCTGAGAGTCATGGAAAAAATCATCATGGTAATTGAAAAATCCAAGGATCATTATGGAGCTTATTCTGAGAATTGCGACGGCATCTTTGCTGCTGGGAAAAATGTAGAAGCTGTGAAGGTCGATACTTTTGAGGCAATTCGTCTTTTGAAAAAGAATTTGCCCGAAAGCCGCTGGCCTGAACAAATTAAAGGAGACTTTGAAATCGAGTGGAAGATGGAGGTCCCAAGCTTTCTGGAATATTATTCTTCTTTTATGTCACTCGCAGGTATGGAAAAAATGACGGGTATCAATCAAAAACAACTTTCCAATTACTTGAATCGTCGTACCACGCCGCGCAGAAAGCAAAGTGATCGAATTTGCGAGGGTATTCATCGATTTGCGGAGGAATTACTGAGCATTACGTTGTAATAGGTCGTTATCCACAACCGTAACCCACTGATAATCCTTATCCCTCCTTAGCCAAGTCATCTGCCTCTTTGCATAATGCCTCGTGTTCAGCTTGATCTGCTCCACGGCGTCTTCCAAAGCGCATTTGCCCTCGAAGTAGTCAAACAACTCCTTGTAACCCACGGTGTTAAGCGCATTAAAACGACGATAAGGGTAGAGCCGCCGGGCTTCATCCACCAAACCTTGCGCTAACATGACCTCAACCCTTTGATTGATACGGTTATACAAGTCTTGCTTGTCACGCAAAAGGGCGTATTTTACAATATTGAAATCCCTTGAAGGCGTTTTTTTGACACGAAAAGAGGTGAAAGTCTGTCCCGTTTGGTAACAAACCTCCAAAGCACGCTGCAAACGACGGGGATTTTTTTGGTCAACGATGGCCCAATATTCTGGGTCAAGACGCTGAACCTCTGCTTGTAAGCCTTCTAAACCTTGCTCTTTGAGAAGCAACTCGACTTTCTGCCGAGTTGCTTCATCAATGTCGGGCATGGCATCAATGCCATTGCACACTGCGTCAATGAATAGACCAGAACCACCCGTGATAATCACCTGCTCATGTTTGACAAAAAGCTTGGACAGTAACCGCATCACTTGATGCTCGTAAGTTGCAACATCATATTCATCGAAAATACTGATATTGTGAATGAAATAATGCTTTACTTCACGTAATTCTTCAGGCGTTGGAACGGCAGTGCCGATGCTCATTTCTTTGTAAAACTGACGGCTGTCGGCATTGATAATCACGGTACCAAGCTGTTTGGCGAGCTTGATAGCTTCGGTGGTTTTTCCCGAAGCGGTGGGACCAGCGATGACGATAAGCGTTTTTTTTAATTCGGAATTCATAACTTATTCGGCACTGGCCCGTTATTATTCACTACCACAGGTGCTTCTATCTCTTTTGCGACCTTCAACCCCTGTTCTTCGCCAATCTTTTTCATAAAAGCGTAGGCCTCTTCAAAACTGTTGCCGATCACTCCGTCAAGAATTGCTTCACGGATAGCGTTCTTGATAACACCCACCTCACGACCTTCACCAATGCCGAAGGTCTCCATGATGGCTTTGCCGTCAATAGGAGGCTGCCAGTTGCGAAGATGGTCCTTGGCCTCGATTTCTTTGAGTTTCTGCTCTACAATCTCAAAATTCCGATGGTATTTTTTGACTTTCTCCTCGTTTTTCGACGTGATATCAGCGTGGCATAGCAGCATCAGGTCATCGATGTCGTCGCCAGCGTCGAAGAGCAGCCTTCGAACGGCAGAGTCCGTGACGATATCTTCGGCAAGCACAATGGGGCGGAGGTGGAGCAGGACTAACTTCTCCACATACTTCATTTTCTCATTCAGCGGCAGTTTCAGCTGGGCGAAAATTTTCGGAACCATTTTGGAGCCTTTGAACTCATGCCCATGGAAAGTCCATCCAATGCCGTCCTCCCAGCGTTTGGTCTGCGGTTTTGCGATGTCGTGTAGCAAAGCGGCCCAGCGCAGCCAAAGGTTGTCGCTTGTGGCAGCCACTTGGTCGAGCACCTGCATGGTGTGGTAGAAATTGTCCTTATGTCCTTGACCTCGAATCACTTCCACGCCTTTCAATTTGGTGAGCTGTGGCAGGATGTACTTCAGCAGTCCGCATTCGTCAAGCATCTCGAATCCGATGGAAGGCCGCGATGACATCATGATTTTGTTCAGTTCGTCGGTGATGCGTTCCATGGAGACAATCTTGATGCGTTCCGCATTGCGTGTGATGGAATAGAATGATTCCGGCTCAATGTAGAAATGCAGCTGCGAGGCGAAACGTATGGCACGCATCATGCGCAAGGGGTCGTCGGAATAAGTGATGTCGGGATCCAATGGTGTTCTAATAGTCAGATCCTGAAGGTCTTCCATGCCATTGAAAGGGTCTATGAAAGTGCCAAAGTCATCTTCGTTAAGGCTGATGGCCATAGCATTGATGGTGAAGTCACGTCGGTTCTGGTCATCCTCAAGGGTGCCGTCCTCCACAACGGGCTTTCGGCTGTTGCGGTCGTATGACTCGCGTCGGGCGCCCACGAACTCGATCTCAATGCCTTTATATTTGATCATGGCCGTACCAAAAGCACCGTAAAACTTGACCTCTTTGTTGCCACGTAGATGAGAAGCCACTTTTTTTGCCAATGCGATACCGCTTCCGACAGTCACAATGTCAATGTCATTGGATTTCCTATGAAGCAGCAAGTCACGGACGTAACCACCTATCACATAACCTTTAACGCCAAGCTCTGCGCATGACGTGGAGATCATCCTGAACAAGGGATTGTCGATATGTTTTTTAAAGTCGTATTCCATCAAATGGTTTGAGAATCAGCGGGTTCAATTTGCTTTGTTTCCGTAGGGATGAGGTTGACTTTGATTTCCTGAGCCTCTTCGTCAAGATCGATGTTGATTTTGCTTCCGGGACCCATAGGATTCTGTATCAGCTCTTCGGCGAGTGCGTCTTCCACATATTTCTGGATGGCTCGTTTCAAAGGACGGGCACCAAATTGGTCATCCCAACCCTTATCCGCAATGAAATCCTTAGCTTTCTCTGTGAGTTCTAAGATATATCCCATCTCTTCGACACGTTTGAAGATGTTGCGCAGCTCAATATCGATAATCTTATGGATGTCATCGCGTTTCAATGAGTTAAACATGACCACATCATCGATTCGGTTGAGGAATTCGGGGGCGAAAGTACGTTTGAGAGCGTTCTCAATGACGCTGTGCGAGTACTCGTCGGCCGATTTGCGTTTGGCCTCAGTGCCGAAGCCGACTCCTTGGCCAAACTCCTTGAGTTGACGGCTTCCTATGTTTGATGTCATAATGATGATGGTGTTCTTGAAATCCACCTTACGTCCAAGACTGTCGGTCAATTGGCCGTCGTCAAGCACTTGCAGCAGGATGTTGAACACGTCGGGATGCGCTTTCTCGATTTCGTCAAGCAGGACAATAGAGTAGGGCTTGCGTCGCACTTTCTCGGTCAGTTGGCCGCCTTCTTCGTAGCCCACATAGCCGGGAGGCGCGCCTACGAGACGCGAGACTGCGAATTTTTCCATGTATTCGCTCATGTCGATGCGGATGAGAGCCTCTTCGGTGTCAAACAGGAACTTGGCGAGCACCTTTGCGAGGTAAGTCTTTCCCACGCCGGTGGGTCCGAGGAAGATGAACGAGCCAATGGGTTTGTTCGGATCTTTGAGTCCCGCACGGTTACGTCGGATGGCCTTGGTGACTTTCTTGATGGCATCGTCCTGTCCGATGACTGTGCCGGCCAACTCTTTTTCCATGGTCATCAGACGTGCGCCTTCGTTTTGGGCGATGCGCTGCACAGGCACGCCTGTCATCATGGCGATGACTTCGGCGACATCTTGTTCTGTGACCGGAGTGCGGTGGGTGAGGGTGTCCTTGTCCCAAGTTCGCTTCGCCTTTTCAAGTTTGTCTGACAAACGCACTTCCTTGTCGCGGTACATGCCGGCATCCTCGAACTTCTGCTCTGTGATGGCATGTTTCTTCATCTTGCGAACCTCGTCAATCTCATGCTCTAACGAAGTGATCTCTGAGGGAACATTGATGTTGCGGATATGTACTCTGGCGCCGGCTTCGTCCAAGGCATCGATGGCTTTGTCGGGCAGATAACGGTCCGACATATAGCGGTTGGTTAACTTCACGCAGGCTTCGATGGCCTCCGGTGTGTAGCTCACGGAATGGTGATCCTCGTATTTCGGTTTTATGTTGTTCAGAATCTCGATGGTTTCCTCTGGCGAGGTGGGGTCAACAATGACTTTTTGGAATCGGCGTTCCAAAGCGCCGTCTTTTTCAATGTACTGGCGGTATTCGTCGAGGGTGGTTGAGCCAATGCACTGCAACTCGCCACGGGCTAACGCTGGTTTGAACATGTTGGAGGCATCGAGCGAACCGTTGGCATTACCCGCGCCGACTAAGGTGTGGATCTCATCAATAAACAAGATTATGTCGGGGTTTTTCTCCAACTCGTTGAGGATAGCTTTGATGCGTTCCTCGAATTGTCCGCGGTATTTGGTGCCGGCCACCACGCTGCCGATGTCGAGCATCACGATGCGTTTGTTGAACAAGGTGCGTGACACCTTATGCTGTATGATCCTGATGGCGAGCCCTTCGGCGATGGCTGACTTGCCCACACCCGGTTCACCGATAAGGATCGGGTTGTTTTTCTTGCGTCGGCTTAAGATTTGCGCGATGCGTTCCAGCTCCTTGTCACGGCCCACGATAGGATCGAGGCGGTTCTCTTCTGCGGCCCTTGTCAAATCGCGCCCAAAGTTGTCCAGCACAGGCGTTTTGCTCTTGATATTACTGGTTTTCTTAGGCTTTTCTTGTTGCGGCCTCACATCATCTTCTATATCATCCTCGTCATTGTCATTGAAAATGTTGGAAGGCGTTTCTGGTTCCGGCATGTCTTTAGGCAGCTCTCTGCCCATCTCGGCATTGTATTTGATCAGTTCCTCTCTGAAGTTTTCGTATGTAATTCCTTCAAATTCAAGATTTTGAGAGATAATATTGTTCCTCTCATGCAAAATGGCGAGCATGAGATGCTCCGACCTGACCATATCGCTGCGGAATTCCTTCGCGATGATATAGGTATATTTCAAGACTCTTTCGGCTTGTTTGGTCAGCGGCAGATTGTCGCCGACGGGTTTCATCGGATTGACGACCCTGATAGAGGCTTCCAGCTTCTGTTGAAAAATCTCGATATTGAGATTCAAGTTGTTAAGTAGCTGGATGGCGCAGCTGCCGCCATCTTTCACCAACCCCAAAAAAAGATGCTCCAAACCGATATAGGGATTTCCCAGCCTAACCGCCTCGCTATGGCTGTATGCCATAATGTCACGCACTCTGGGAGAAAATTTGGCGTCCATACAAATTGAAAATTGAAAGTTGAAAATATTTGTTAAAAATCAGGTGCAAATTTAATAACAAAAATCGCTCCTCGCTTGTTTTTCATGCCAAAATGACAAAATTTCGCAAAAAAACATTTTTCAAGTACTCCATAAAGGTATTTTTTGTAAATTTGCACCTGCTAAAAAAACAGCCCTTAAAACAGAATTTTGAATTTAGAAGTCAAAAGCAAGAATGGAAGAAAATAATCTGAATGAAGAAACTCAGTCTGGAGAAAAGATTATCAAGGTGAACCTTGAAAACCAGATGAAATCAGCATATATCGACTATTCGATGTCAGTCATTATCTCGCGTGCCTTGCCCGATGTCAGAGACGGCTTCAAGCCTGTTCACCGTCGTGTGCTATACGGAATGTTAGGCTTGGGCGTGAGTTCTCACAGTGCTTACAAGAAGTCGGCACGTATCGTCGGTGAGGTGCTTGGTAAGTACCACCCTCATGGCGACTCGTCAGTGTATGACGCCATGGTACGTATGGCCCAGAGCTGGTCGCTGCGTTATCCTTTAGTTGACGGACAAGGCAACTTCGGCAGTGTTGATGGTGACAGCCCGGCTGCCATGCGTTACACGGAAGCCCGCCTGAAAAAGATCGCCGAGGAGATGCTTGACGACCTTGACAAAGATACCGTCGATTTCCAGAACAACTTCGATGACTCGTTGCAGGAGCCTACCGTGCTGCCGACACAGATCCCCACGCTGCTTGTCAACGGCTCAAACGGCATCGCCGTGGGTATGGCCACTAATATGGCCCCACACAACCTTAGCGAGTGCGTTGACGGCATCATTGCTTATATCGACAACCGCGACATCACCGTGCAGGAGCTGATGGAATACATCAAAGCGCCTGATTTCCCGACCGCTGGCGTGATTTATGGCTACGAAGGCGTCCGCGAGGCATTTGAGACGGGTAGGGGACGTATCGTTGTTCGCGGCGAGACCACCATCGAGGAACACAACGGACACGAGCGTATCATCGCCACCTCAATACCTTATCAGGTCAACAAGGCAATGATGATTAAAAGCACCGCCGACCTGGTCAACGACAAGAAACTTGATGGCATCTCCGACATCCGCGATGAGTCGGACCGTAAAGGCATCCGCATCGTCTATGAACTGAAACGTGACGCCAACGCCGAAGTGGTGTTGAACAAACTGTTCCAGATGACAGCCCTTCAAAGCTCGTTCAACGTGAACAACGTGGCTTTGGTCAATGGTCGTCCATATACTTTGAACCTCAAACAGTTAATCGAGCATTTCGTCGAGCATCGCCATCAAGTGGTCATCCGTCGTACCCGTTTCGACTTGAAGAAAGCCGAGGAACGCGCTCACATCCTCGAAGGTCTGGCCCGCGCCATTGACATCGTGGATGAGATCATCGCCACCATCCGCGCCTGTAAAGGTGGTTCCGCCGAAGCCAAACAAGCCATCATGGAACGTTTCGACTTTGACGACCCGCAAGCCTCCGCTATCGTTGCTTACCGCCTCGGTCAGTTGGCTGGTCTTGAAATCAAGAAGATCATGGATGAGTTGGAAGAACTGAGAGAAAAGATCCGCTATTTGAACGAAGTGCTTCAAAACGTCGATATGCAGTTCCAGATCATCAAGGACGAGCTCACAGAGATCAAGAACAAATACGGTGATGCTCGCCGTACCCAAATCGTTCCCGCCGCGGGAGAGTTCCGTATCGAGGACATGATTTCCGATGACACCGTGGTGGTCACCATCTCACATCTCGGCTACGTAAAACGCACTCCTTTAAGAGAATATCGTCGTCAGAGCAGGGGAGGCAAAGGCTCAAAAGGCTCCTCGACACGCGACACTGACTTTATCGAGCATATCTTCACCTGCACTAACCACAACTACTTGCTGTTCTTTACAGAACAAGGCAAGTGCTACTGGCTGCGCGCCTTCGAAATCCCAGAGGAAGGCAAGAACAGCAAAGGCAGGGCTATCCAGAACCTGCTGAATGTGGACAAGGACAACAAGGTGATTACCGTTTTGAATGTGAGAGACTTGAAGGATGAGGAATTCATCAACAACCATTACGTCATACTTTGCACCAAGAAAGGTATCATCAAGAAAACCACGTTGGAGGCTTACTCACGTCCGCGCAAGGCAGGTATCAACGCCATTAACATCCGTGAAGACGATGAACTGCTGACAGCTAACCTCACCAGCGGAGAAGATGAAGTGCTGATGGCATTACGTTCCGGCAAGGCCGTCCGCTTCAACGAAAAGACAGTCCGTCCGATGGGACGTAACGCCTCTGGTGTGAAAGGCATCACTTTGGCATCCGAAACGGATGAAGTCATCGGCATGATTTGCATCCACAGCCCTGAGCAGACCGTCTTGGTGGTCTCCGAAAAAGGCTTCGGCAAACGTAGCGGCATCGAGGACTACCGTATCACCAACCGTGGCGGAAAGGGTGTCAAGACGCTGAATATCACCGAAAAAACTGGTGACTTGATTGCCATCAAGGATGTTACCGATGAAGATGACCTTATTATTATTAATAAGTCAGGCATCCTGATCAGAATCGGAGCCGACACCCTCCGTGTGATGGGTCGCGCCACACAAGGTGTGAAGCTTATTGACCTCCGTGGAAACGACGAGATCGCCGCTGTCACCAAGGTGAAACGCGAGGATGACGAGGAAGAGAATGAAGTCCAACTCGACGAGGAAGGTAACTTGATTCTCAACGAACCCGTAAAGCTCGAAGAAGGGGAGGAGCCCACTGAAAAAATGGAACAGGATTTGATGAATGAAACAGAAGAAACCCCGAATTCCACTGAATCAACAGAAGAGTAAAATATTTATTGTATAACCATTAATTGAATGAGAAAATGAAAAAAGTATTGATTTTATTGGCAGTCATCTTTACGGCTAACGTGATGATGGCTCAAAAAATGGACCGCACAAACGCATACAACTACAACAGAAACGGAAACTATGCAAAGGCTATCGAGTCCATCGAAAAGTGCGTGAACCATGCCGAATTCCTTGGCATGAAGCCCAAAGACCAAGCTCAGGCATGGCTGTATCGCGGCATGATTTATCTGAATGTACATCAGGACGCGGCATTGTCTGCCCAGTATCCCGATGCTCTTGAAAAGGCTTACGAGTCACTGCAACGCTGCATCAAGGCAGACGAGGGTTATGTGAAGGACAACGCTCAAGAGATTTATCCCAGAATCGCTCACATTGCTGTGAAATTCTTCCAGGACGGCGTGGATAACTTTAACAACGAGGCCTATCCACAGGCTGGCGCATGCTTCAGAAAGTCGTATGATATTTCAGTGAACGGCGCAAATCCCGATACCTCGGCTTTGGTCAACGCCGCTCTCGCATACCAAAGAGGTAGCATGTATGAGGAAGCTTTGAAAAACTATGAGGATCTGAAGAACCTTGGTTACACTCAGGTTGACCTTTATAAAAACATGGCCGCTTGCTACAATGGCATGGGCAACGACGAGAAGAGCATGGAAATGATCCAAGCCGGCTTGGAAAAATATCCTGGCGACGCCAGCATGACCATCGAGAAGGTGAACATTTATCTGAAGGAAGGCAAGGGCGAAGAAGCCATCGCTGACCTCAACAAACTCCACGAAATGGATCCGAACAATGCTTCAATTCTCTTTATCCTTGGAACTATCTTTGGCGATGACAGCCACGAGATTTTTGATCCAGACAAGGCCATCGGCTTTTACAAGGACGCCATCAATGTGGATCCCACATTCTATGACGCCGACTACAACCTGGCCGCTTTGTACATCAACCTGTCAAACAAGAAAAAAGTTGAAGCCAATGACATCACAGGTTTCTCAAAGGCTGAGGTTGCGAAGTACAATGGTTTAATCGCTGAGGCTGAGGAGTTGCTCCGCACAGGTCTGCCGTACGCACAGGAGGCTTATCGCGCACAACCTTCTGATGACTTGAAGCGTGTGCTGAAGACCATTTACGTCCAGCTGAAGATGATGGACGAGGCTAAGGCGTTGGATGCAGAATAGTAGAAGACAGAAGACAGAAGACAGAAGAGGCCCCGGGAAGAATTCTCGGGGCCTTTAAATTCTTACTTCTGTCTTCTGTCTTCTGACTTCTATTTAACATAATATTGATTATATTTGAAAAGGAATAACAAAATGAATATGAAGAAAATAGAAAATATTTTGGAATATATTTCAACAAAATGAACATTTTCGGGAAAAGCCGCATTATCTTTGCATTGATTTTGAAAATAGCTATTTCATATTCCTTATCAATTAAAGTTTTCTATTCAAAAAATCTAAAAACAAAAATACTATGGAAATAACAGGAAAAGTCGTGAGACTCGGCGGTCTCACCGAAGGCACCAGCGCACGTGGCCCCTGGCGCAAACAAGATTTAATTATTGAAACTGATGAACAATATCCCAAAACCGTTTGTCTGACTTGCTGGACGAACCAAATCGACGAGATCCAGAACATGGTTCCCGGACAAGCCATCAAAGCGCAAATTGACATCTCCTCAAGAGAATTCAATGGCAAATGGTACACTGATGTCCGTGTGTGGCGTTTTGATCCCGTCACTGCTCCAGCCGCAGCTGCTCCAGTGCAAGCACAACAACCAGCTCCGCAAGCCATGCACCAGACGCCACCGGCAACTGCACCGGCTGGCCCTGAAGATTATTTCGGCCCCAGCGACAATGGCGATGACCTTCCGTTTTAATAATTAGCTTGTTGCCCCTTCGGGGCGGCTCTTGCAGCACTTGAGAAAGTTAAATTCTTAATTCTTTTCTGGCTTCCTCAAAGAGTCTCCATTGAGCCCGGGTGCGTACCATGTTGTGTTCGGGATATTTTACCTTATAATAGGTGTCGCCATTGATATAATCGGCGAAAAATCGTACCGCCTGCATGTATGGGAACAAACAAGCCGCGTATGGCAGTAAATCGCGTTCCAAAGGTGTCAGGAAGGATTTTGTGCCCTCCAAATAACCGTCCAAGAAGGATTTATAAATCTTCATATTAAAATGAATGTTGCCAAGATCGGGGTCGTCCTCGGCCCCGGTATTGGCGGCTGACCGCAGGAAATCACCGAAATCAGATAAGACAAAACTCGGCATAACTGTATCTAAATCAATGATACATAATACTTTGCCGTCTTTGTCGAACAGCATATTGTTTACCTTGGTATCGCAATGGCAGATGCGTTTGGGGAGGCTTCCCTCACGGTATAACCGCTCGCCAAGGCACATTTCTTGGGCGTATGTCTTGATTTTCCTCACATATTCCTGAACTTCAAGATCTTTCATCCTTCCAGCTGCATCGGCGGCAGTGGCTTCATCCAACTGTTGAAGTCGAAATTCTATATTATGAAAATTGGGGATGATCTCCCCTATCGGCTCTTTCAAATCAGCCAACAGCGCTTCAAAGTCGCCAAAGGAACGGCCCGCGTCGTATGCGGATTGCGGTGTGACGGCCTCTTGGGTGTAAGAATCGGTGATGAAGTCCATCACGCGCCAGTACTCCTCTCCCACTTTCACGTATGTTTTACCCGTGTCAGCTTTCAAGAAATGCAAAACTCGACGGTTGATCCCGTTCATCCCAGCCGATTCATATTTGTGACGGATATGTTCAGTAACGATTTCAATGTTGCGCTGCAGCATCTCCACATCGGTAAAAACCTTGTTGTTAATATGCTGAAGGACATATTTGGGCTGCTCCTGCCCTGCGGCCATGATTTTATAGGTGTCATTGATCAAACCGTTGCCCAGCGGCTTGATATCGGTGATTTGCGCCGTATCAACGAAGTGTGCGGCGATAGCAAATAAAGGATTGTTTTTTTGCATGTTTTATTTTGTTTTTGACAAAATTACAAAACATTTCCTAAATTTGCTTTTTAAACTTAAAACTTATTCCTATGAAAACTAAACTTTTCGCATTTTTATTGATTGCGGCGAGCCTCTTGTCTTCATGCACTCCCAAGACGCAAGAAGACCGTCACGGCAACTATGTCATCAAAGATAATACTATAGTTTTTGATGAGCCTCAACGTATTGAAGGACAGAAGAGCGTTCTGCAATTTGCTGTGGATCCCATTGAGAATGTCCGCATTGGCTTTATTGGTTTGGGCATGAGAGGCCCAGATGCCGTGGATCGCATGACCTATATCGATGGCGTGACGGTGGTTGCTCTGTGCGACATTGAGCCTGACCGCGTAGAGAAGGTCCAGACTGGCATTTTGGAGGCCAAGGGACTCCCCCGCGCCGCCGCATACACTGGTCGCGAGGCTTGGAGAGAGCTCTGCGAGCGTGATGACATCGACTTGGTGTATATCTGCACCAACTGGCAGACTCACGTGATGATGGCCGTATATGCCATGCAATGCGGCAAACATGTGGCCGTGGAAGTGCCAGCCGCCACTTCTATTGAAGAATGCTGGCAGTTGGTGGATGTGGCTGAACAGACGCAACGCCATTGCATGATGCTGGAGAACTGCTGCTATGATTTCTTCGAGCTGACGGCCCTCAACCTCGCACAAAAAGGAATGCTTGGTGAACTCATCCACGGAGAAGGCGCCTACATCCACAACCTGGAGCCATATTGGCATGAGTATTACGAGAACTGGCGCTTGGAGTTCAACCAGAGTCATTCGGGCGACGTCTATCCCACCCACGGTCTCGGACCTCTCTGCCAGGCTTTCAACATCCATCGTGGCGACCGCATGAAAACCCTCGTTTCCATGAGTACTCCGTCTTATAACGGCAAGAAAATCGCCAAAGAAATGATGGACAAAGATGACTTTGCCAACGGCGATATGACCACCACCATGATCCAAACCGAGAAAGGTAAGACACTGCTTATCGAGCATGACGTTTATACCTATCGCCCGTACAACCGCTTGTATCAACTTACTGGTACAGAAGGATTTGCCAACAAATACCCATCAGAGGGCTATACCATTATGGAAGAAAAGTTTCCTGAGGGTTTCCTTGACGGGCTGCTGGAAGAAGGAAGGCATTTGAATCCTCATGGCTTCGTGCCTGCGGCTGTGCGCGACAAGATCTCAAAGGAATACCTCCACCCTATTGCTGTTGAGATTGAGGAGAAAGCCAAGGAAGTGGGAGGCCACGGCGGTATGGACTTCGTGATGGACTACCGTCTGATTTATTGTTTGCATAACGGTTTGCCTTTAGACCAAGATGTTTACGACGCTGCTGAATGGTCCTGTTTAGGTGAGCTTACGGCGGCCTCCATCGCCAACGGTGGGATGCCAGTGGCCATGCCAGATTTCACCCGGGGAGATTGGAACAAAGTGGAAGGATATAGGCACGCAGTGAAGTAAGACTCCTGTTCTTTTCCCATTCAGGTCGATAAAAGTATGAAAATCACTTGGAAATCGACTTGAAAAAGATCTCAGCGTCTTTCCAAACCGTGTAGTCACGGGCGTAAAGGAGATTCAATTGATTGCAAAACTCGGTGTCGATTTCGGTGCCGAGTTTTTCAATAGGTGTGGCTGGCGAAAAGATACCCCTACGGATCTTAGGAAGCTTTTGCGTTTCATCGGTGGCATTACAATACCCCACCCAGGTACGGCGGCCTAACAAAACCAATAAGGCATCCTTCAGGAAACGCACAGGGTTCTTTACCACCAAAGCCAAAGGCAGCCAAAACACAATACTGAAACCTGCAAGGATGAAATCAAGAAGCCGTTTGTTGCGCCGATTGGCTATTGTGTCAATCGCTTTAATATCAACAGTATAGAGGTCGCCACGGGTATTGATGCTATTGCTTCCGATGATCGAGAGGCTGTCCTCGGGAGCAATCTTGTAATCCACATTGGAGGCATGCCACTCCACCATCTTGTCAATGATGACTTGATGCGGCACATCTTTCGAGCAGAAGATAATCTCCGTGATTTTGTAAATCGTGATGATGTCAGGCACCTGATTGATGCGTCCGATGAATCCATCAGGGGTCTCCCCTTTTGTATCGGAACTCACCAGCCCTATGAAGTCAGGTTTGATGGAGGTGCTTTGGATCAAGGCTTCCACACGATGTGCCTCGTCAGCACTGCCAATCAGGAGGAAACGTTTCTTGGCGTTCCGCTTGGAAAGGAACGATTCCTTCCCCATCCACACGCCAATGAGCCTCGTAAGCGTCATCTCCAGGGCAAGCCACAGCGTGCCAAACAAAATCAAGGCGCGGGAGAAACGCAAGGATTCAGGCAATAAAGCGTAAAGCATCAACACAAAGACACTGCCAATGGCCACGCCGAAGACTCCTTTGCCAATACTATATGGCTTGTCGTAACCACCTGAAAAATAAGTTGATAGAAGCCAAATCAAGATATAAGCCGGCAAGACAAAAGCAAATAGCACGGTTGGATAGCTCCCAACACCGTTATACACCGTCATCTTGCCCCAATAATAACTGATAGCGGCTAATCCGGCATACCCTAACACGGCATCGAGGAATGGAATGGCGATTTTATGGAAAAACTGGCTGACCAATGCCAAAAACGCCTTGAAATAGATGGCCATATTAATGAAGAAAGAGAACCAGAAAGCACGTTTTTGCCCAAAGTGTTTCTTGGCAAAAATCTCCATAGCCTTGTAAAACACAAAGACATAATTAACACTCGTTTTCTTGGTACTCTCGCCTTTATAATGAATGATGCGGGTCTCAGGGAAATAATAATTCTTATAACCGCCTTGGATGATGCGGTATGAGAGGTCAATGTCCTCGCCGTACATGAAAAAAGTCTCATCGAGCAATCCCACTTTGTCAAGGGTCTCGCGTCGCATCAGCATATAGGCTCCGGCAAGTATCTCACATTCATTGGTTTCGTCATTCGAGAGATGACCCATGTAATAATGGGCAAAGCGTTTGGAATGTGGAAACAGCTTTGCTAAACCGAACATTTTGTAAAATGCGGCAGCCGGTGTGGGAAGTCCGCGCTTGGATTCAGGAAGGAAGTTGCCCTTGCCGTCAACCATCTTCACGCCAAGTCCACCGGCATCGGGATGCGAGTCCATGAAAGCAAGGCATTTGGCAAACGTGTCATCCTCCACCACCGTGTCAGGGTTCAACAACAAAACGTATTCGCCTGTGGAAACCTGAATTGCTTGGTTGTTGGCGCGGCTGAACCCCACGTTTTCTTTGTTGGCGATGACCTTCACTTCGGGAAACTTCTCGGAAAGCATTCTCAACGAGCCGTCAACGGAATTGTTGTCAACCACAAACACCTCACCTTCAATACCTTGTAAAGCCCTTCGGACAGAATACAGGCACTGCTCAAGGAAATACTCCACGTTATAGTTGACAATGACAACAGAAAGCTTCATACCGTAAAAATTGGCCAAAATTAGGAATTTTTCTCACAAGAAGTAAACTTATAACGAATAATCCCGAAAAGAATTGTAATTTTGAAGCGAATATTTGATTGACTAACATGGAAGAGCTGCAGTTAACTCCTTTGCGTTTTGGCATCATGGTTGATGACCTCACCCTGGAAGCATGGAAGGTGGAGACCATTAAGAAACTCGTTGACGGCGGGATGGTTCTCTCGCTCATCATCCGTAATGCAGAGACGAACAAAAAGAAAAGTTTTTTCCAAAAATTGAAGAACTATCCGTTCCGCAGAGGATTCTTCCAGATATGGAATCATTATCAGTTCAAACCTGAGAGCAAGAGAATGACAGAGCTTAAGCCCACCCTTTCAGTTTCTGGCATTGACTTCAATGGCATTCCGGTTTTGGACTGCGAGCCATGTTATCAAGGTACTTCAACTTATATTTCAGATAACGATATTGAAAATATTAAAAATCAAAATCTTGACTTTATTTTAAGATTTGGTTTTAATATCATCAAAGGAAAGATTTTGGATGCTGCGAAGTATGGAGTTTGGTCTTTCCATCACGATGATGAGATGGAATATCGGGGCGGTCCTCCTGGCTTTTGGGAATGGATGCAGGACAATCCCCGCAACGGCATGATTCTACAGCGTTTAACAGAATCACTCGACAAGGGCTATATCCTGAAAAAACGCTGGTATCCAACCATTTTACATTCGTACAAAGCCCATCTTGACCAATTACTGAGCGAAAGTACCGACATGCCGTTGCAGGTTTGTCGTGAGATTCAGTTTACCGGGCAGATGAAGGAGTATCTTTCGGAATCGAAAGCTGTGCTTAACCGACCTCCTGTAAATTTCAAAATGCTGAAATACTGGATCTTATGTTTAACTCGTCGCTGGCGTTTCCATCGGCACGACATTTTCAGGCAGGAAGATTGGAATGTTGGGGTTATAGAGGCGCCGATGACGGAATTTTTGGATTCACCCGAAGCGAATGGCGAGGACATCAAGTGGTTCAAAAAGAAACGTCGTTCATCCTACTATGCTGATCCTTTTGTGATTACGACAGATAAAGACACTTATATTTTCTTTGAAAGTTACAGCTACAAAGAAGGCAAAGGACGTATCGAGATGGTGAGGAAGTCGAAGAAATACAAAAAACCGAGGGTTGTTCTTGAAGAGCCATTCCATCTCTCCTATCCTTTTGTTTTTGAGCACGATGGCTCTGTTTATTGCATTCCAGAGACACACAAGGCTGACCGTATCAACTTATATCGTTTCAATGAGAAAGATTTGGTTCTGGAGCAGGAATGTGTGCTTATTGAGCATATCCAAGCTGTTGACCCCACGTTGATTTACCATGACGGAAAATGGAATCTTTTCTTTACCCAAAAAGACCAGCCGAGCGTGAAATTATACCGTTATATGGCCGATAATCTTAAAGGGCCTTACATGCCTCATCATGCCAATCCCATCAAAGTGGACTGTGCTGATGCCCGTATGGCCGGAGCGTTTTTTGAGTGGAATGGCAACTTGGTCCGGCCCGCTCAAGAATGTGTCAGATACTATGGAACGGCGGTGTGTCTCAATCGGGTTGATGTGTTTGATGACATAAAATATGAAGAAACGCAAATAGATAAAATAGAGCCATTTAAGCATTCTCGCTTCAAGCAAGGCTTGCATACGTTAAATGGCAACGATGTGGTTACAGTAGTGGATGGAAAGCGTTGGCGATTCACGCTTTTCGGGATGTTTCATCAGTTGAAAGACAAAACAGAAAGAAGAAAAGAACATGTTTAAGAAGATTCTTGGCACGGGATTGACAAGGGTGATGAACCTGCTGATTGGGTTTACCACGATGCTGATGGGCACCAAGGTGCTTGGCCCTGCGGAATGGGGCATTGGCTTCACCATTCTGACCGACGTGACCTTTTTATTGATTGGAGTGGAGTTTTTGGCTGGTAGCGGACTAGTTTATTTCACGCCGCGCAAGAAGCTTTCCACACTGATGGCACTGTCATATTCATGGATTTTCTTGGTCATGGGGTTTTATTGCCTGCTGTTTTGGGTGCTGTCCCACTACCCTACTACCTTCGACAGAATTGTTCCCCATGGTTATGAAGGACTTACCTTGCTTTTGACCTTCGTTTACAGTTTCCATAACTTTAATCTGAATGTGTTCTTGGGCAAAGAAAAGGTAGGCACGTTCAATTGGGTCTTCCTGCTTCAGATCTTCGTTCAGGTTTGCACAATGGCTTTATTCATCTTTGTCTTTCATATCCATGACGCTCACGCTTTTGTTTATTCGCTTTTATGCGGTTATTCAGTAGCGTTTGTCGTTGGTTTTATCCTTATGATCTCGATGCTTTCACGGGATGGCCACGACCCTTTCTTGTTGACAGCCAAAGAAATGTTAAGATATGGCTACATCATTCAGCTTTCCACATTAGTAAGCACTCTGAACCGTCGTATGAGCATCTTTTTACTGCGGAAGCATTGCACTGAGGATGCCGTGGGGGTTTATGGTGCCGGTTCACAGGTAGGTGAAGGCGTGAAAGTGTTCGGACTCAGCGTGTCTATGGTTCAGTTTTCAAAACTCAGTAATCTCACTGACAAGAGAGAGATTGTGCGTTTAACCATTAAATTCCTGAAAATCACTGTCGTTCTCACACTTGCCGCATTGTTGGCTTTGTCATGTCTGCCGGTGAGCTTCTTTGAATGGTTGTTCACCGATGCCTTTGGCCAAGTGAAGATGATCATCTTGCTGATGTCGCCTGGACTGCTGGCCATCTCTGCCCACATGATTTTCACCCATTATTTCTCTGGAACTGGCATTCCGAAATACAACCTATTTGCTTCGTTAGTTGGTTTGGCGATCACTATTCCAAGCACCTTCATCTTGATTCCATGGATTGGAATTACCGGCGCAGCGATTTCATTTTCATGCACTTACATCGTTGTCATGCTATACCAGTGGTTCGTTTTCAAAAAAATCACTGGTGTCAAGGCAAAAGATTTGCTGTTGACGAAAGAAGATTGGATATGGTGTAAAGAAGAATTTTTCGCTATTTTTGCAAAAAATAAGAACTGATGGAAAAAGAGTATATAGAAGACAATCAAGATATTTTCAACCAGCCTGAAATGCCTCCTGCGGTAACTGAGGACTATGATGATGACAAGATTGTACATTTGGAGGACATGGATCACATCCGTCGCCGTCCGGGCATGTACATTGGTAAATTGGGTGACGGGGCTTCCCAGGATGATGGTATTTATGTGTTGATTAAAGAGGTGATTGACAACTCGATAGATGAGTTTACTTCTGGCTACGGCAAAAAGATTGAGCTGACTATCGACAAGACCATAAAAAAAGTGATCATCCGTGACTTCGGACGTGGCATACCTATGGGCAAGTTAGTGGAAGCGGTGTCGCAACTGAACACTGGCGCCAAATACGACAGCAAGACGTTTGTGAAATCCGTAGGCTTGAACGGTGTCGGAACCAAGGCAGTGAACGCGCTTTCATCTTATTTCAAAGTGCAATCCATCCGTGACGGCAAAACCCGTATTGTGGAGTTCTCGCAAGGTAAGAAAACATCCGACACGGGAATAATACCTTACGAAAACGCGGATGACACAGGCACTTTGGTGGAATTCATCCCTGACAGTGTTCTTTTTGGCAACTACCATTATGTGGATGAATATGTGGAAAAACGTGTCTGGAACTACGCTTACCTGAACCGTGGCTTGACCTTGGTTTACAATGGCAAACGCTATTATTCCAGGAATGGCTTGCTCGACCTGTTGCAGAACAACATGGAAGGCGAAGGCCTCTACCCTGTCATTCATATCAAAGACGGTGACTTTGAGGCGGCGTTCACCCATGTCAACAACCAGTCGAGCGACTATTTCTATTCTTTCGTCAACGGGCAGCACACCACTGAAGGCGGCACCCATCAGTCGGCTTTCCGTGAAGGCTACGCCCGTGTGGTGCGTGAGTTTTTCCAAAAAGAATACGAACCCGCCGACATCCGTCAAGGTTTGATTTGCGCTTTATGCGTTAGGATTCAAGAACCTGTGTTTGAGGCACAAACGAAAACGAAGCTCGGCTCCACTCACCTCGCTCCCAACAATCCTGATGGCAGCAACGACAGTCCGTTTCTTAAGACTTACGTCTTTGATATTTTAAAACGTCATCTCGACAATTATCTGCACAAAAACCCCGATACGGTGGCTGTTCTTCAGCAGAAAATCCAAGCCAATGAGAAAGAGCGCAAGGAGATTGCTGGTATCAAGAAGGCTGCCCGTGAGAGTGCCAAGAAAGTGAGTCTCAACAATAAAAAGTTAAGAGACTGCCGCATCCATTTGAACACGAATCACGAAAAACGTTTGGAAAGCACCATCTTTATCACCGAGGGCGACTCCGCATCGGGAAGCATCACCAAAAGCCGCGACGTGCAGACACAAGCCGTGTTCAGTCTTCGTGGTAAACCATTGAACTGCATAGGGATGACCAAGAAGGTTTGTTACGAGAACGAGGAATTCAATCTTTTGCAAGCCGCTTTAAATATCGATGAGGACATTGAGAATCTGCGTTATAACAACATTGTGATCGCCACCGATGCCGATGTTGACGGTATGCACATCCGTCTGCTGATGCTCACCTTTTTCTTGCAGTTCTATCCTGACTTAGTGAAGAACGGCCACGTCTATATCCTTCAGACTCCACTTTTCCGGGTGCGAAACAAAAAGGAGACCTACTATTGTTACACTGAGGAGGAACGCATCAGCTCCATCTTGAAGTGCGGCAAGCAGGCTGAGATCACGCGGTTCAAAGGTCTCGGCGAGATCTCCCCTGACGAGTTCCGTGCCTTCATCGGTCCCAACATGCGTTTAGAGCCTGTGATTTTACAATATGATTTTGGCATCAAGGAGTTGCTTAAGTATTATATGGGCAACAACACCCCTGAGCGTCAGCGGTTTATCATTGACAATCTGAGGATTGAGGATGACACTTACATTGACAAGGTAAATTGACGAGATTTTCAACTTCTTTGGAAAAACTATAGCAAAGATAGTTTTGTCATCCCCACCTTGCTTCGCGAAGCGGTTGTTCCCAAAGGACTTCTCCCCCAGCCTGTTGGGCCAGTTCGTCGATATGGTCACGGAACTCGGCAAGCAGTTGTTGTTCCCGTTTTTTGGAGCGACGGCCTTTGCCTTCATAGATCACCTTGCTGAAGTAGGCGTCGTAGGAGATGGCGAAGTCCTCCTCATCGTTATGCGGGAAGAAAGTCACCGCGGCTTCATATTGTACGTTGCCCGCCTCGGTGGTACATACGAGCTTCACCATTGCCGCATGACGTGGGATGTCGTTAAAAAGCAGTTTGGCGGAAAAGTATTGGCTGTAGATGTTGAGTGTCATGTTGATTGAATTATTTTTCATTAAAGCACTTTGTCGTAAAGCCTTATGTGGGTTTAGTCAGCAAAAATAGGAAATTTAAATGTTACCGTCATAAGTGCGGTCGTTGAATTGGTTTTACGGGCAGACCTATTCCCTGCCAGTTCTTATGTAGCCACAAATTACATTTATTACCATAGCTCATTCCACATTCCTAAAACTTGTTTTCCTGTCGAATCCGGCGGACTCAAGCTTTTGAATGTCAGAACGTGTATCTATTATTAGTTTGTCATTGAGAGAAGAGAGGTACTCATAGAGCGCACTCCATATTTCTGATGGGGAGATTAATTTAGGGATGAATGTGCCTGCGAGAATGGGATTATTGACTCGTTTTTTCGACGCTTTCCATTGTTCTTCATTTGTCCACCACCGATAATCAACCTGACATGGGACGATACACAACGGCACATCTGAGTATCGTACCACCACATCCCTCAAAGTGTCGATCAGCCTGTATTCAACATGGGCGCAGTCACGACAGCCGTTTTCAATCCATCGTTCTACCTCAAAGCGATAATGAATGCGACCCACCTCCAAAATAAAGTGATAAACACCACCTTCTTTCCATGTTTTTCGCAAAGAACGATCCATTGACGACGCTTCTCGCAATCGCAAGACACCTTTCAAATCCCAATATTTTTTCTCAACCAAAGGCTTGTCAAAGAACAGAATCTTTGGGCTGAAATAATAATCCATACCCTCCAGCAAAATCTTCCCTGAATTCACCACAACGGAACCTCTTCGGTCATAAACCACCATTTCATCCATACCATATACGCCTGCAAGGAAGTCGTAATAGTCTTTCTTCTTGTCAATGATTTTCATTTCGATACTTTTTATAGGACATTTCACCTTTAAGTATCAGAAATGAGATGGATGTTTCAGTTTTTGTGGAACTTTTTTTTCTAAGTGAATGCTCGGAAGACTTTGGAGTATTATTTATGCCAATTCAATTGGCACAATTTTACATCTATTCCAAATCACTGATGATGTTTTGATAAAGCTTTACATCCTCGACTCGGCTAATGGAGGTAATCCGTCTACCTCCATCTTTTGATGAACCTCCGCAGTGAAAAATCATTTTGTTTGGTGTTCCGTGATCAATGAATATGTAACGATCGTGATAAATCCCACCTGAGGGTTTCAGGGTAATGTCAACATTTGGATATTCTCGTTTAAAATCAGCTAACTCGGTCGGATGGAGACCATGATTCACGTTGTCGCTGAAAACAACGACCCTTACCCCCGCCGAAACTGATTTCAATAGAACTAACGTTTTCAGGCTAATGTAATTATCGATGACATGAATCGTTTTCTTAGCGTATGAATAGATCTCGGCATACGCCAAATCAGCTTCAACAGTTTGGCCATTATAGAAAAGGTAGTCCTTTTTGATGTTGGGATCGGTGAAGTCCTTGACCACAATGGTAAGGTCATTGACCTGTTGTTGTATCTGTCGGATGTCTTCAGTGTTACGTTGGGTTTGGATTGCGAGCGTTCGCATATCGGAAGAAGGCAATATATTTTGGATTTGAAAGGCATAATCTTTCAATTTTTTAAACAACCTTATGAGTTTCTTACTTTGGTCAATAGCAAGATTGCCTTTTAGGACCATCATAAGCGCATAAATCCCCAACTCCGTGAAAGCATAAGGAAGGTATCTAGCGCCGCCCCAACTTGAGGTGCAGTTTTTGCACCTCAAGATATTCACTTCTATATCTGTAAGTTGAAATCTAAAATCATCATCGAAACGATCAATATT
>JAEEGL013014046.1_pt1 | contig 58978 bp, 42 predicted proteins | sample 9134231 | NCBI WGS metagenome assembly JAEEGL01 (sample SAMN16246548, study PRJNA631951) | gut metagenome | biome: gut microbiome; feature: rumen; material: fiber-attached | host: Bos | place: Iran: Karaj | collected 2018-10
ATTCAAGTGTTGCGTGCCAACCGTGAACATCCCTCCACAGCCAATGGTCAAGGTTGGACCTACAACCATCAACCAATGCTTGCCTATTGGCAAGGACGCTTCTATCTTCATTATTTATGTGACCCAGCTGATGAGCACGTACCGCCATCACACACCATGCTCCAGACCTCAGCCGACGGTATTCATTGGACCGACCCTGTGGTTCTGTTTCCGGAATATAAAGTGCCCGACGGTTATACAAAGCCTGGCAGATCCGACTGCTCCAAAAACCTCATAGCCATCATGCACCAGCGAGTGGGATTCTATGTGTCAAAAGGTGGCACGTTACTTGCCATGGGGAATTATGGTGTGGCGATGGACCGTAAAGACGATCCAAATGACGGCAATGGTATAGGCCGTGTGGTCCGAGAGATAAAAAAAGACGGTTCTTTCGGTCCTATCTATTTTATTTATTACAACCATGGCTTCAATGAAAAGAACACCGACTATCCACACTATCGCAAAGCGTCAAAGACCGTAAGGAAGGCATGCGAGGAGATTCTTGCCAATCCCCGGTACCGCATGCAATGGGTAGAGGAGGCTGACCGAAACGACCCACTCATCCCACTGAACAAAGAATACAAGGCCTACAATGACTATACATTGCCCGACGGACGCATTGTCGCTTTCTGGAAACATGCACTCACTTCTGTAAGCAACGATGGGGGACTTACATGGCGGCAACCTGTGGAACGCGCCAAGGGATTCGTCAATAGCAATGCAAAAATATGGGGAGAACGTTTGAGCGACGGACTCTACGCCACCGTCTACAACCCCTCTGAGTGGCGATGGCCCCTTGCTTTGTCACTTAGCACCGACGGAATTGAATACACCACACTGAATCTCGTCAATGGTGAGGTCCCACCCATGCGTTATGGGGGAAACTACAAGTCGTATGGTCCGCAATATGTGCGCGGCATACAAGAAGGCAACGGCGTACCGGCCGACAGCGACCTTTGGGTCACCTACAGCATGAACAAAGAAGATATCTGGATTGCCCACATCCCTGTGCCTGTAAGGCTGAAGGCAACCGGTCATGCTAAAGATGACTTTGCCAGATTTAAAAGCATCCACGACCTGACCATGTGGAACACCTATTCACCAGTTATGGCTCCAGTGACAATCGAGGACCAATGGCTCACCCTTTCCGACAGTGATCCTTTCGACTATGCAAAAGTTGAAAGACTGGTACCCGACTCCAAACAACTAACTATTGAGTTTGACTTACGCGCAAATCAATCCAACCATGGTTACTTATGTATTGAATTCACCGACAGCAAAGGACTGGCTTGTTCTCGTATAGAACTCACCGATGAGGGTCAAATCAGATGCAAAGGAGGGGCCAGATTCGGAGGTATGGGCAAATATTCCGCCGGGCAGTCTTTCCATTTCACGATAGAATTGTCTACATCACGTCGTCTCATCGAAGTGTTCATTGACGGGAAGAAGGCAGGCCAACGCATACTTATGGCTCCCGTAGAAACAATCAACCGCGTGGTCTTCCGCACAGGGGAACGCAGAACACAGCCAGACATCGATACTCCTGCCGACTGGTATGGTATTCTGCCGGGTGCCGGTGACAGTTGTGCTACCGCCTCATATCAAATTGCAAACTTTGTAACTCGTTCTGCTGACAACGATGCCAACGCACTCTTCCTGCGCTACTCTGACTACAAACATTATGTTGACTATTTCAACCGCATGGAAGACGAGAACATTGTTCAGGCCATCCCGAACGACTCTTCATGGCATTGGATGACGGAAAATGTACCTTTGTTCGACTGTCCACAACAAAATTTCGAGGAAATCTATTATTACAGATGGTGGACATTACGCAAGCACCTGAAGCAGACACCTGTAGGACTGGCAATGACTGAATTCCTCGTCAACCGTTCCTACGCCGACCAATACAATCTCATCTCATCTGCTCTTGGCCACCATATCCATGAATCACGTTGGCTGCGAAATCCGGAATACCTTGACCAATGCATTCACACCTGGTTTTATGGCAACGAAGGACAGCCGATGAAAAAAATCAGCAATTACAGTTCGTGGACCGCCTCGGCTCTGTGGGACCGTTATCTTGTAGACGGAAGAAAAGACTGGATTATGGCCATGCGTAGGCCTTTGCAACAGGAATACAAGCATTGGGAGGATACCCACCTGCTCAAATCGGGTCTCTACTGGCAGTCTGACGTTCAAGATGCCATGGAAGAGACCATAAGCGGCGGACGGAGAAAGCATTATGCCCGTCCATCCATAAACAGCTATATGTTCGGCAACGCCATGGCTCTGTCGAACATGGCGAAACTGGACAATGACCTATCAACATGCGCCATTTATGAAACGAAGGCAGAAACACTGCGAAAATTGACACTCGACTCCTTGTGGAACCACGAACAAGCCTTCTTTGAAACCCACCGTGGCGACAGTTCCGCCAACGTGCGTGAGGCCATCGGATTCTTGCCTTGGTATTTCCATCTGCCACCTTCTGGCATATACGACCAAGCATGGCAGCAATTCACCGATGAGAATGGATTCTGTGCACCACGTGGTCTCACAACTGCCGAACGCCGACATCCGCAGTTCCGCACCCATGGTGTAGGCAAATGCGAATGGGATGGTGCTGTATGGCCATTTGCTACCTCACAGACTCTTACTGCGCTTGCAAATTACTTGAACGACTATCCTGAACCCATACTGACCGACAGCACCTATTTTGCAGAAATGGAAAAATATGTGCAGTGCCACTATCACCGCGGCTTGCCTTATATAGGAGAATATCTTGATGAGGTGACAGGATATTGGCTGAAGGGTGATCAGGAACGTAGTCGTTACTACAACCATTCCACTTATTGCGACCTCATTATCAATGGTCTTGTAGGGCTTCGTCCACGCCCCGACAACACTCTTGAGGTTCATCCGCTTGTGCCCGAAGACAAATGGACATGGTTCTGTCTTGACGACGTATTATACCATGGACATCATGTGACAATTTTATGGGACCGTGACGGAAGCCATTATCATGCAGGAAAAGGATTGCAGGTTTATGTAGACGGACAACTTAAAGGAAAAAGGAATAACATAGGAAAGATTGTATGCGAAGACATCTTGTAAGCTTTATTCTGTTGTTTACCTTCGGTATATCAAATGCCATAGAGGTGAGCCATACCACCATGAATATGAAATATGGTTTCATAGTGTGCGATACGATGCCATTGCTTGGTTGGCAGCTCACAAGCCATCTGTCTCAAGACAGCCAAACAGCTTGGCAAGTGGAAATAAGCGACCGTAAAACCGGACAACGTATCTTCGACAGTAAAAAAAAGAAAGGGAGCCGTAGCCAGTTGGTTTCATGTGCAAGAAATCTTGCTCCGGGCTTTTATCAATGGCGGGTGAGAGTCTGGGACCGACGGGGCAAGGCGAGCAGATGGAGCGACAGGCATTCGTTCATCATCAGCACTTCAGAACAAGCATTCGCCGGCAGCAAATGGATTGGTGCCATCACCCGAGATGATGCCCTTCTTCCAACTGGACGCAACTACACAGGCGCTACACTGAAACAGCCGGAGGTGAAAGCTGCTTGGGCAGTTGCCGATACTTTGTCACGACGCAGTATCATACTGAACCGGGAGATTCAGTTAAACAAAAAGGTTAGCAGTGCCGTGGCACATATCTGTGGATTAGGGTTTTATCAGTTCACAATAAACGGATTCCCTGTAGGAGAATCCCTTTTCGCACCTTCCTGGAGCAACTATGACAAAACAGTTTTTTACAATAGCTTTGATGTGACTGAATTTATGTCAGACCACAGCAACATCCAGTTGGAGGTACTGTTGGGAAACGGGTTCTACAATGAACAGGGCGGCCGTTACCGCAAGCTGCTTGTCAGTTACGGCCCACCCACCCTACTGTTTCGCATGGAAATCAACTATACCGACGGAACGTCAGAACAGATTGTCAGCGATGAGCATTGGTGTTATCGGCTCAGTCCCATCACATTCAATAGCATCTATGGAGGTGAGGATTATGACGCACGTCTCCTACAGGGCATGCAAAACCGTGCCGTAGTGATACAGGAAAGTCCTTCTGGCAAATTATGCCCCCAGGAGTCCTACGGTGTACGTATCCACGAAACCTATCCGGTTAACAGAAGAGTAAAATCATCTGCCATAGTCCTTGATATGGGCCAAAACCTTTCCGGCTTTCCAAAAATATGTGTCAGTGGTGAGCGTGGCGATACCGTGAGACTCATAGTGGCAGAGGTGCTCAATGAGGACAGTCTTTGCGACCAACGTCAGACTGGGCGCCCACATTATTACCAATATATCTTGCAAGGGAAGGACAAAGAGACATGGCATCCCTGTTTCTCCTATTATGGATTTCAATACATTCAAGTGGAAGGTGCTGTAATGGCAGGTGATCCCAATCCAAACCATCTGCCTGTGATAGAAGAACTGCAATCCTGTTTTGTATACGAATCATCGCCACAGGTATCCTATTTTAACTGTTCCAATCAATTGTTCAACGACACACACCGTATCATCGTAGCTGCTATGAAGAGCAATATGCAGTCGGTATTCACTGATTGTCCCCACAGAGAAAAACTGGGATGGCTGGAACAGGACTACCTGAATGGGGAAGGTCTTGTGGGGAATTTCGACTTGGCTGGCATGATACGCCAGGAAATGAGGCAGATAGCCGATGCACAGCGTGCAAACGGCAGCGTGCCGACCACCGCTCCCGAATATGTGCTTTTTGAGGGAAAAGGCATAGATATGTTTGCTGAATCACCCGAATGGGGAATGGCATATATCTTTCTGCCTTTCCTATATCTGCGACACTATGGTGATGACTCGCTCATCCGTCAATACTATGATGGAATGAAAGCTTATGTAAAATATCTTCAATCCCGTACCAAAGACGGCATATTGGATATTGGGCTCGGTGATTGGTACGACTATGTAGAAGGCGAGAAAGCAGGATTTGCAAAAAACACACCACGCGACTATGTCGGCACATGCCATCTACTGATGATGTATAGGTATATGGCACAAGCAGCCCAAATTTCTAACCATAGTGAGGACGTCAGTCTGTTTCTTTCCTTGGCTGAAAATACAAAAAACAGCATTCTGAACAGATTTTATGACAAGACAACACACCAGTTCTCAACTGGAAGCCAATGTGCCAATGCCATCGCATTGGTATTGGGTCTGATGCCGGATTCAGACAAAGAATCTGTTTTGGAGAATCTTGTGGCAGACATCCATATGCACCATGACAAACTCACAACAGGTGATGTCGGCAACCGATTCCTGTATCTTGCCCTGATGGAAAACGGACTGGACGAACTCTTTTATAAAATGATGAACCATCAAGAAGTCCCCGGCTACGGTTATCAATTGTCTTGGGGTGCCACTACCCTCACCGAACAGTGGGATCCACGGATGGGCTCGTCACGCAACCATTTCATGATGGGACAAATAGAAGAGGTTTTCTTCCGTTATTTAGCGGGCATACAGTTTGTCAATGCACATAAAATAATTGTCTCCCCTCATCCGATGGGAGACCTCCGCACTCTCACATGTACAACAGGAACCCTTTACGGTCCCCTGACTGTTCATTGGGAGAAAGGCACCGAATGGACAGTCAGGATAGACGCTCCTATAGGGCTGAAGGTTACTAATCTAAGTGAAACACTTCCTCGATAGGAATGGTCACAGGAGAGTTGTCTTCATTCACTTCCATGATATCTGCCATCATGTCCCACCATTTCTGTGTGATGGGATCTACATCGCTTGTGTCCTGACTATTTCCCTCGCCACTGCACTCCTGGTAGGCAAAAAGAATATTGGTATCCTTATCCCAAAAGATGCTGTAATTGCCCACACCTTGCTCCTTTATCATCTCAACGAGTTCGGGCCATATTGCTGCATGACGTTTGGCATATTCTTTCTCACATCCTGGTTTGAGGAACATCTTAAAAGCAAATCTTTTCATAAATGCATGTCTTAGAAAATTGGTAATAATGATATAGACTCCAGCATGACTCAATCAGACTAACCTGATCATGTTGTCGTGATGCAAAAATATAAAAAATATGTGGATTTGTCAAAAAAGCTTTTCAAAAAACACAAATCAAATCGACAATTGCAGATTATAGGCAGATTTTCATTAAATTTGCAAATCTAAAAAAAGACCATGTCAATCTCAATGGTCATTGACAAAGCAGTTTTTTCCTGTAGTTTCCATCCATCAACACAACATGTATAACCATAAAACTTTATTGGACGTCCACACCCACACGATAGCTTCTGGACATGCTTACAGCAGTTTGCAGGAGATGGTACAGGCCGCAGCCGACAAGGGTGTCAAAATTCTGGGCATCACTGAGCATGGACCCGCTGTGCCGGGAAGTTGTCCGTTGCTTTATTTCAGAAATGCACACTGCATACCCCGAAATATGTATGGGGTCAAACTGCTTATTGGTTGTGAGATAAACATCCTCGACACAGAAGGCAGTCTGGATATAGACGAAAGCCTCATGCCTCGACTTGATATCCGCATTGCCGGCATACACGGTGTGTGCTGGAAAGGTGGAACACGAGAGGAGAATACCCGCGGTATGATAGCTGCCATCCGCAATCCATATATTCAGATAATCTGCCATCCTGGTGATGCGACATGCGAACTCGATTTCGAACCCATTGTCGAGGCAGCCTATGACACACACACTTTGCTGGAAATCAACAACCATAGTCTGGCTCCAGCTCGAGGACGTATTGCGGCAAGAGAAAACAACCTTGAAATACTGAGACTATGTAAAGAGCGGAACATGCCCGTCATATTAGGCAGCGATGCTCACATTTCTTTTATGATTGCCGAATATGACAGAATAATCCCCCTTCTTGAAGAGACTGATTTCCCAGAAGAACTGGTGTTGAATTACTGGCCTGATCGGTTCTTTGAATATATCAAGAAAGGATAACAATCTACCGCAGCAGATTTTACCACCAGACTTTGATGTCATCCATCTCCATAAGCCATATACTTGAGAATACCTGTCACATCAGGGGAAACAGCAATCAAGTGACACTTATCATCTGTCGAATGGAATCAACAAATAAAAATCACCTGATGCCGTCTTGATACCAGCAAAAATGAGGATTAAATTTCAATCAAAATGTGACCCTATTCATTATGCTTCACTTGTTGGTCTTGTTTGTTGAAGCCAACGGGAAAAAACGGAATTACTGACATCTTGATTTGTCGCAAGAGCAAACTCCACAATTTCAAAATCATAATTTCTGAGTTGCTCTACAAATATCCTGGAAACAATATTAACAGGATTCTTGAATGCTCCGCATCCCCATGCACCTAAAATTACAACCTCATTGCCTTCTTTAGCCGCAACATCAAGTATTTTTTTGATACGCGACTGTATCACTTTTTCATAATTTTCAGGAAGGACAGCATTTGCCGACAACTGAGGTGCAGCACAAGTGATCACATTCACGTTATACCACTTGTCCGCTCCAACATTGTTGGATAAATAGGATCTGTGCGCTCGTCGCTCTTGAAAACAACTACATCAGGGGTATAGATGAGGTCATCATTACCCATATAGTTTATTTCATGAGCAGAAAATTGATTAATATGTTTTTCATAAAAGGGTTTCCTCATGGCCTGAAGGCAAGGAAGCAATGTGGAACATCTACAGAGAGATTCTTCCTGTGCTCCCGCACTAAATGGCGCACCACCTATTGAATGATTATTGGCAAAATTGAGCACGGATACCTTTTTTCCATAATAATTACTTGCTGCCTCAAAACTGCGTTTGCCTGATACAATATATTTTGTATTTACAATCTCAGGGAGGGGGTGGTCAATATTATCTTCCTCTGAAATCATAAACTGGTTGGCAATGGATTTTTTTACTGCATCTACAAGTTCTGGAATAGATTCATAGCGCTGCTTGGTATCAGCCATTACAGAATAATTGATTTTTCTATAGTTCATTAGTCTTGATAATTGGAGAAATTAGTTTTTAAAAAACAATCTTAATCAGAATTCCAGTCTGAATCCTTTTTCCTTTAATTCAGCATAGCTTTCAGGATTGAACTTATATAGGAAAGCAACTTTTTTGTTTACAAGAGTGACGCGCTCTTTCAGTTCGGTAAGAAGTCCAAGTTTTAGCATCTTATTACTGAAATTTCGACGGTCAAACTTCACGCCAAGAATGGCCTCATACAGGTGCTGGAGTTGTGTCATAGTGAACTTTTCAGGGAGAAGCTCAAAACCAATTGGCTCAAAATGTATCTGCTTTCTAAGTTCCACTGACGCCTGCCGTAAGATTCTGTCATGGTCGAAGGCAAGCGTAGGTATTTTGTCAAGTGGGAACCACTGAGCCCTTGCCGCATCATCACCTCCTTTTACCTCGCTGATACGTACCAAGGCATAATAGGCAATGGTAATGACACGTTCACGGGGATCCCTTTTAGGGTCAGTAAACGTGTGGAATTGATGAATATAAGCATCTTTCAATCCCGTTTCTTCCATCAGTTCACGTTTTGCACCCATAAGCGCGGTCTCATCCATTCTTAGAAATCCTCCTGGTAAGGCCCACCGTCCTTTAAAAGGCTCTATTCCTCTTTCTATAAGGAGTACATTTAATTTAGTTCCGTCGAAACCGAAAATCACACAATCGGTTGTGACGCTTGGATGGGGGTATTTGTAATGATACTTGAGTTCTTCCATCTTATTCATTATTTAACATAACAAAGTTACGACAATAATTTGAATAACAATATTAATTTTGCGTAAAATTCACGCAATTAACGTTCATTCACAATAAAATTCATGATTTATGAATGAGTATCACCGAATCAGTCTGTTTTAGAGAAATAACTTGAATTGATAATTGTCGGTGTAAAATTTTGTCCATTATGAAAAACCCATTATATTTGTAGACCAAAAATATAAACTTATCAAGATTTCTCAATAATGGCATCTTGATGAGAAACTTTTTAATAAGGTGAAATGATTGGAACTATTGTCAATACCCTCAGTATAATTGCAGGCAGCATCATAGGCGCTGTAATAAACCGCGGTATCAAAGCCAAATACAAAGAGATGCTTTATACCGGCTTGGGGTTGGCTTCTATCGCCATCGGATTAAATGCATCCATCAGCAATCTGTCCAAAAGCGAATATCCAGTACTCTTTATTATATCAATAGCAATTGGAGGTGTAGCCGGCACTGCCATAGACATTGACAGGCGTTTCAAGGAAATGGTGGACAAGCGCTCCAAAAACAATAATGGCAAACGCTTGGCAGACGGTTTAGCCACAGCTATCTTGCTGTATTGTATAGGACCGCTTTCAATGTTGGGTCCAGTGATTAGCGCATTGAAGTCGGACCATACTTTCCTTTTCACCAATGCCACACTCGACTTCGTCAGTTCTACAATCTTTGCATCCACCTATGGTCTTGGAATGGTGTTGGCCGCCCCGGTTTTGTTCTGTTGGCAAGGAATGTTCTATCTAATAGCACATATTTCAAGCAGTGCCATCAGCGATGCTCTTATGGCAGAACTGCTCATTGTGGGCGGACTGATGATTACAGGGTCGGGGCTTGGCCTACTCAACATAAAAGACTGCAAAGTTCTGAATCTGCTGCCGGCTCTAATGGTGCCTGTCATCTGGTTCATTCTTTTGTCTATAATCAAATAATCTATATTCATCTATAAAACCAGTCTATATGAAAAAAATACTATTATCTATCGCAATTGTTGCTTTGGCATCGGTTATGGTTTCATGCAGTAAGAAAAGCAATTCTGCAATCCAAACCACCGTAAAAGATGCCGTGGAGAACCATCAGGCTGAACCAGCAAAAGAAGCCGCACCCGACTTCACCCTAAACGATATCAATGGAAAGCCCTTGACACTGTCATCACTCCGAGGGAAACCTGTGATACTCGATTTCTGGGGTTCATGGTGCGTGTGGTGTGTGAGAGGAGTGCCCAAGATGAAAGAATACTACGATAAATATAAGGACAAGTTTGAAATCTTGGGCATCGACTGCAATGAGGACATGGCGACATGGAAAAAAGCAGTTAAGGAATTGGAACTGCCTTGGCTCCATGTATATTGCCCTGAAGATGCCCCATTGCTAAATGACTACGGCATACAAGGTTTCCCAACAAAGATAATCATAGATAAGGAAGGAAATGTCGAGAAAATCGTCATCGGTGAAGACCCCGAATTTTATACATTCCTCGATGAAATGTTCTCTTAACAACAACCTATCAAAAAAATGTAAAGAGGAATCCCACGTCGAGGATTCCTCTTTGTTTTATTTCAGATAGTCAGTCCTGTCTGGACCAAGATAGAAGCCTGGCTCTGGCGGTTGGTTGTAACCTACATTTTCAGCTGCCACTGAAAGCCGATAAGGTATATCCTGCATCAAGCAGTCGATACGATAAACAGTGGGTATGGTAGTAATATAGATGCGCAACTCACTCGACTCAAAGTCTTTCACAATCACCTCTTCCCGCCAATCACCTAAGATGTCGGCTGAAAGACAAGGATTTGACTTGGTGCCATTATTGAACTGGCAATTATCAAAATGCTGAATAATATCCACCGAGTGGGTATTCCAATTATATTTTGACACCGTTTCATGGTCAAGCAATTCGCGCAGCAGGTCACCATCCCACCAAATTCCAAAATTCACCGACAACCTCACATTACCCAGACTCATTCTGGTATTATCATCCTGCGACCTATCTCCTCCTATAATAACTTCACCCTTTATATTCCTCACTCCATGACTGTCTGCGCTCCACATTTCCACACCACGGTTGGTTGGGTCGATATCTGCCGCCATGGCTCGTCCGACATCCATGTTGCTGGGTATTTGAAAGATGACACGACCTGTACGGGCATCCCTGAAATCACTACCGTCTTTTTTGTTTTCATGGCAATCCCATACCTGTAATTCATCACTTTCCGAGTCAAAGGCCATAAGATGGATGGCATCTCCGTGTCCCATACCAATGTTATATAGGCCACGTCCATCGTTGTCCACTGCCATGGAGCCATAAGTTATCTCATCACAACCATCACCATCCACATCTGCCACGCGGAGATTATGATTTCCCTGTCCTGCATATGCGTTCCATTCAGGGGTATTGGTATCGAATGTCCATCGTTCCTTCAGTTCACGCCCGTTCCAGTCCCACGCTGCTAATACCGTGCGGGTATAGTAACCACGGCAGAAAATTGCAGATGCATGCGCACCGTCGAGAAAAGCCAAAGCAGCCAGATAACGCTCTGAGCGATTGGCATTTTCGTCCCCCCAATCCTTTAACGTCCCTCTCTCAGGTATATATGGTTTAGTGTCCATGGCGGCTCCGGTAAGACCATTGAAAACGGTGATGTACTCTGGTCCATCGAGGATACGGCCTTCCTTGGGTGTCCTGGGATTTCTTCTGGACCATTGCCCGCGTTGGCCGTTTCTGGCATTACCATATCTACCATTTCTGTTCCCCTCTGTTCTGGCACCACCAACATTGCCGACAGGTGTTTGGCCAGAGGCCCACTGTCTTTGCATCTCTGCAAACCGTTCCCTTTCACGTCGTTCCTGGTTGAGTGTGGCTGTGTCGAGAGGATTCGCCAATGCCTCTGCCAAACCATGACGGAAATCAGCATTGGCATCACCAATCACTTTTCCCAGGCCATCTATTGTCCCGTCAGCAGTTTTTACCACCAATTCTGCACGTCCATCTCCATCAAGGTCATAAACAATAAATGGCACATAATGTGCACCGCTTCGAATATTGGGTCCAAGATTAATACGCCACAATCGTTCTCCCGTCAGTCTGTAACAGTCGAAGATTGTTGGTCCAGTAAATCCATCATGGGCATTATCATGTGAATTGGTTGGATCCCATTTCAATATAATTTCATATTGACCATCTCCATCCACATCAGCAACAGAGGCATCATTTGCCGAATAGCCGTAAGGTCTCCCTTCTGGAGTCTTGCCTTCATCCGGACGGTCAATTTTCACAGGCAGATAACCATTTGGGGCATCTTCATTTAATGAGAATTTTCCGTTTACACCACCTCCTCTTACCTCATAAACGGCTGATACCCCATGTGGCAGATTGTCAACAAAAAATGTACCCCCCGTTGTGAGAGGACTGTCATTGAGTTTCTTACCATCACGATACACGTCGAACGGTGTATGTGGAGCATCGCTCTTCAAAGTGCGCCAACTCACTACAACATGACTTTCATCCTGGCGGACAGCTACCACTCCCCTGTCAAGTTGTTCCACTTTCATCACGGCATAATTGTATCGAGGTTGAGCATCGACAGAATATGAACCGATGAAGATTAAAAGAAGAATAAGAAAACCCTTTGTCATAACCAAGCTGATAATTATTGTCTTTTTTTAAGACGTTTGGCGACAATAAAAATACACAAAAAGTTGTATCCAGAAAAGGAAAACATTGAAATGCCAGTTAATAAAAGACAAGAAATGCACTTAGCAGAACAGAATAGGAAAAAAACAATCATTTTCTACCATTATTATTGTATATTTGCAAAATAAAACAACCTGTCTATGAGAAAGCTATTCATTGTTATTGTATTTTGTTTGTCTGGGTTCACTCATATCCGCGCACAACAACATACCCTTTGGTACATTTCACCTGCAAGCCATTGGCTTGAAGCACTGCCTATTGGCAATTCGCATCTTGGTGCCATGATTTATGGCGGCACCAATGTTGAGGAAATTCAGCTTAATGAAGAGACATTTTGGGCTGGCAGCCCGCACAATAACAACGATATTGATGCGAAGGCTCATTTGAAAGAGGTTAGAGACCTCATATTTGAAGGAAAAGAGGAGGAGGCCCATAAGATAATAGATAAATATTTTATCAAAGGGCCACACGGTATGAGATTCCTCCCTTTGGGAAGTGTCAAAATCGACCTGCAACATAATAACCCAGAAAACTATCGAAGGAGCCTCAATTTGGGCAATGCCACATCAATGGCCACATATACTGACAAAGGTGTGACATATACCCGCACTGCTTTTGCATCGTTGGCAGACAACGCCATCATCTATCAAATCAAGGCGAGCAAAAAAAAGGCACTGCAATTCCGTCTCAAATTCGACACTAAACTCCCAGTCAAGCAGAGTGTCTCCAACCATACCCTCACCGCCACAGTCTCGAATGACGATCAAGAGGGAATAAAGGGTAAATTAAAGGCGGAGTGCCGTATCCTTGTACAGACCAACGGCAATACCACAGACTCTGCCGAAGGCATTCAAGTGGAAAATGCCACTTCTGCCACCATAATTATCATTGCGGCCACCAATTACGTCAACTACAACGATGTGAGCGGCAATGCTGGCGCACGCAACGATGCAACAATCCGCGCCCTGCTCAGCAAGAACTTCAAACAACTATACAATAGACATTTAGCAAAATATAAGGAACAATACGACAGAGTGGCACTACGACTACCGACATCACCAAACTCCTCACTGCCCACAGACCAAAGACTTGATGCGTTCGGGAAGGCAACCGGCCTGCCAGACCTTGACATGGTATCACTCATGATGCAATATGGACGTTACCTGCTCATTTCCTCTTCGCAACCCGGTGGCCAGCCAGCCAATCTTCAGGGTGTTTGGAACGACAAGATGAATGCTCCATGGGACTCCAAATACACCATCAACATTAATGCTGAGATGAACTATTGGCCAGCTTTGGTCGGCAATCTGGCTGAGACTCAGCTACCACTCTTTGACATGATAGAGGATCTCAGCCATACTGGAGCGATTACTGCTGAGCAGATGTATGGATGCAATGGATGGGTAGCCCACCACAACACAGATCTTTGGCGCATTGCAGGCCCAGTTGACGGTACTACATGGGGAATGTTTCCTACTGGTGGCGCATGGCTCACCACACATCTATGGCAGCATTATTTATATACAGGCGACAAAAACTTCCTGCGCAAATACTATAATATATTAAAAGGTGCTGCCGACTTCCTTCTTGATTATATGCAGACTGATCCAAAGAGCGGATGGTTGATGACTGTGCCCACCGTATCGCCAGAACATGGCCCCATGGGTAAGAGGACCACCGTGACGGCTGGTTCGACTATGGACAACCAGATCGTTTTCGATGTGCTTAACAATACTTTGAACGCCATGAAAGCTCTTGGAATAGACGATGCCCCCTATGCTGCAAAACTGAATAATGCCATAAACCAATTACCTCCAATGCAGATAGGAAGATACGGACAATTGCAGGAATGGATCATCGACGGTGACGACCCACGAGATGAGCACAGACACATATCACATCTTTATGGCCTCTACCCCTCAAATCAGATATCGCCTTATTCTCATCCTGAGCTATTTACTGCCGCTGCAAATACTCTCAAACAACGTGGCGACATGGCCACTGGATGGAGCTTAGGATGGAAAATCAATTTCTGGGCACGGATGCTCGATGGGAACCATGCTTTCAAGATTATTAAAAATATGTTGCACTTGTTGCCTGAAGATGCCAAGGCAAGAGAATATCCAGAAGGTAGAACCTATCCCAATCTTTTTGATGCCCATCCGCCTTTCCAAATTGACGGAAACTTTGGTTGCGCAGCCGGTGTGTGCGAGATGTTGCTACAAAGCCATGATGGTGCGGTTCATCTGCTTCCAGCTCTTCCCGACAGTTGGAAAGATGGGGCAGTAAAAGGACTGAAGGCACGTGGCGGATTCACCGTCGACATGGAATGGCATAACGGGCAACTCACACAGAGCATTGTCAAATCGGATATTGGTGGGGTGTTGCGTCTACGCTCCTACATTCCGCTTCAAGGCAAGCAGCTGCGACCTGCCAAAGGAGTATGTCCCAACCCTCTGATGCAGTCTGCCGCTATTAAAGCATCGATGAAATCGCAAGAACTCAGGGATTTTGAAACGTTGCCCATACGACAAGTCTTCGAATACGACATTGATACCCAAGCTGGTAAGCAGTATGTAGTAAAAGCTGCCCGGTAATTGTAACATATAGCAAAGAATGCGATACATGCCGCCACGGATGTATCGCATTTTCATTTTACCTTTGCATTGAAATAAAAAAACAGGTCACCACTTCCTAAATCAAGGCCTAAATTAGTATAACCAAACAAACCTCCAGATATGTCAAAACTTGGTAAACTTTTCATCTTATTCACATTGCTGGTTTCATTCGGAATGAATATTCAAACAGCAAAGGCACAAAACCCATTCGTACAAACTTGGTTTACCTCTGACCCAGCTCCAATGGTCCATGACAATACACTGTATGTTTACACGGGCCATGATGAAGATGGTGCCGACTTCTTCTGGATGCAGGAGTGGCGCATCTACTCGACCCAAGACATGGTGAACTGGACAGACCATGGTTCACCTCTGGCACTTGAAGACTTCTCGTGGGCCGATGATCGTGCCTGGGCCAGCCAATGTATTGAACGCGACGGGAAATTCTATTGGTATATCTGTGCACATTCCAGGTTGTCAAAAGGAATGGCCATAGGTGTGGCAGTGGCAGACAGTCCTACAGGTCCTTTTCATGACGCTTTAGGCAAACCGCTTTTCGAAAATGGCTCATGGGATCATATCGACCCTACCGTCTTCATCGATGACGACCAGCAGGCATGGTTAATGTGGGGTAATCCGAGGGTATATTACCTGAAGCTGAACCGCGACATGGTGTCATACGAAGGCGAGGTGGGACAACTCCCTATGACTGAGAGCGCATTTGGAGCACCGACAATGGACAAGCGCGATAAAGACAAGAAATATAAAGACAGTTATGTGGAAGGTCCCTGGCTGACCAAACAGAAAGGCACATACCAATTGCTCTATGCAGCTGGTGGCGTGCCTGAACATATTTCCTATAGTACAGCACCCTCCCCCACAGGTCCTTGGACCTATGCCGGAGAAATCATGCCATTGTCGGATACCGGGTCATTCACAAACCACTGCGGAGTGATTGACTATAAGGGGCACAGCTATTTCTTTTACCACACAGGCAAACTGCCCGGTGGTGGAGGATTCGGCCGTAGTGTTGCCGTTGAGGAATTCAAATACAATTCCGACGGTTCATTCCCCAAAATCATGCCGACCAGTGAAGGTGTACAACCAGTGGCAACATTCAATCCCTACCGCCGTGTAGAGGCTGAAACCATGGCATTCTCTCAAGGAGTGAAGACTGAACAGAACAAAGAGGCAGGTGTCTATGTGACCGACATTCACAATAGCGACTATATAAAACTACAGGCTGTGGACTTTGGTAAAAAAACACCTAGAACTTTCACGGCACGTGTTGCAAGCGGACTGCGTGGCGGTGCCATCGAACTGCATCTTGACAGCTTGGGCGGAAAACGGCTGGGTAGAATGGAAGTGTCTGGCACTGGAGGATGGGAGAATTGGCGTGACATCACCATAGACCTTACTGACATTGCCAGCGGCATACACGATTTATACCTCACTTTCTCAGGAAGAAAAGGACCCAAATTATTTAATTTCGATTGGTGGGAGATACGTGCTATGGAACAATGCAACATGCCTCTATTCCAGACCAAGTTCACCGCCGACCCGTCACCACTTGTAGTTGGCGACACATTATTCCTTTACACCTCACACGATGCCTCACCTGAAGATATTCCTGACCCAAACGAGAAAAGCTCAGCAGGTTTTTTCATGTATGACTGGTTGCTTTGGTCTACTACCGATATGGTCAACTGGACTGAGCATGGTGCGGTTGCCTCACTCAAGGACTTCACCTGGAGAAGCAGGGAGAATGGAGCCTGGGCTATCCAATGCGTTAAACGTAACGGTAAATACTATCTCTACGCCCCACTTCATGGCCATGGCATAGGCGTTTTGATGGCTGATTCTCCCTATGGTCCATTTAAAGACCCGATAGGCAAACCTCTTGTATGGCAAAAGGAGCATTGGGACGACATAGATCCCACAGTCTTTGTAGATGACGACGGACAGGCTTACATGTATTGGGGCAATCCCAACGTCTATTATGTAAAATTGAACGAGGATATGATTTCCGTGAAAGGCGATATCGTAAAACTTGACTATCCCATTGAACACTATCAGGAAGGGCCATGGTTCTACAAGCGCAACGGCCACTACTATTTGGGGTATGCCACCACTTGTTGTCCTGAGGCTTTGGGTTATGCCATGAGCGACTCCCCTACAGGACCATGGAAGAGCAAGGGCTACATCATGAGGCCTACACAACGCGACCGTGGCAACCATCCTGGCATTACCGATTATAAGGGCCGTTCATACATTTTCGGCCAAAACTATGATCTGATGCACCTTGAGACGTTCAAGCACCATGAGCGTCGATCTGTGTCGGCCACCGAGATAGAATACCTGCCAGACGGCACAATAAAGGAGGTGCCCTATTGGCTGGACCAAAGTCCAATAGGTCAGTTGGAATGGCTTAATCCTTACCGAAGGATAGAAGCTGAAACCATGGCTTGGGGTAATGGTCTGAAAACGGCAAAAATGGGAATTGCCAACACAGGTGTTGTGGCGGAAATGCCTTTTTCTACAGGATGGAGGAACATGTATGTTACCCATCTTGATAAAGGAGAATACATCCGTCTAAGAGGGGTTGATTTTGGAGATAAAGGAGCCCGCAGCTTTGTAATGAATGCCAGCAGTATGGGTAGTTGCACACTGACATTGCATGTAGATGCTGTCGATGGTCCAGAAATTGGCAAATTAGTCATAAAAAAGACCGGAAATGTGGAGAAATACCAATCGTTCAAGACAAAAATATCCCGTACATCCGGTCTACACGATCTGTACATTGTGGTCGACATCAATGACGGAGAAACCCGTCTCGATTGGTGGCAATTCAAATAGTGGTCGTCGAAGGCTTGGTCTGAATCACTTTCCATCCCGCGGCTGCAACAATGATACTGACCAAAGGACTCAGAATATTGAAGAAGCAATAAGGCAGATATGTTAGTGTAGGGACGCCTAAGACGGTTGCCTGCGTCATTCCGCATGTATTCCAAGGCACGAGTACCGAAGTGACTGTGGTTCCATCTTCTATAGTACGGCTAAGCAGTCTTGACTCAAAACCCATATGCTTGTAAGCATCCTTAAACATATCTGAGGCAAGGATGATGGAAATGAATTGGTCGCCGGTCGTAAAATTAAGGAAGAGACCGGAAATCACAGTCGAGGAAACGAGACTGGCGCGATTGCTTATAAACGACATAATGGCATTGGTAATGCTCCTAACCATACCCGCCGCCACCATGGTGCTTCCGAAAAATACAGAGCAGAGAATAAGCCAGATCGTATTGAGCATACCCACCATGCCACCCGTTGAAACCAGTTGGTTGAGCGAGTCATTGCCCGTGTCAACAGCTGTAGAACCAAAATATGTGATCGAAAGGCCTTTCACAAGAGCATGCACACCCTCCGTGGTAGCACTAAATGAATGGGCCACCTCACGCAGCACATCTTGTTGAAAAATAAGGGCTATAATCCCAGCCAACACAGAGGAAAGAAAAAGAACGAAAAGAGAGGGCATCTTGCGGGCTATCATCACACCAGTGAGAAGCGGAACGACCAATGTCCACAACGTAATATTGAATTTGGATGAAAGGCCTTCGGTGTAGACCGACACGTCAACAGTTCCTTCCTCACTGGTAGCCACAAAACCCATCACAAGAAAAAGCAGCAACGTAATCAACATACTTGGTACCGTAGTGAACAACAGATAGCGTATGTGAACAAACAAATCAGTGCCTGAATAGGATGAAGCCAAAATGGTTGTGTCGCTTAGTGGCGACAGTTTGTCGCCAAAATAAGCTCCCGATATGATGGCACCCGCCGTCCATGCCAGTGAAATGTGCAAAGCCTGACCGATGCCCAACAACGCAACACCAATGGTAGCCACAGTGGTCCACGAACTGCCGGAGAGAACAGACACCAAAGAACAAATGACACAAGTAGTGAGCAAGAAGAAAGAAGGCGACATAATCTGTACTCCGTAATATATCAACGTTGGCACGACTCCGCTTATCATCCAAGAGCCGGATAGCATACCCACAGAGAGCAAAATGAATAGGGTTACCGACATACCACCGAAGATTTTTCTCATCTTCTCTTCAAACACTTTCCAAGAAACGTTATAAAACACCATGGAAATAATAATCACGACACTGCTTGCAAAGATTAAGGCTATCTGACTGGCACCTGACAATGTGTCGCTACCAAAAAGATAGACCGACATGGCCAAAACACCTATAAGAACGACAAGCGGAATAGCAGCCACTAAAGGATGGGGAGTAATTTTATCTTTCATCGGTGCAAAGGTAGTTATAAAATCTAAACTTCCGACATTAATCTTTAATTTATCTTACATTCAGAAATTAAAAGAGTTGAAAATATATCATTTGGTAACACAATTATTTTTCGTCAAGGACATTGCAGATAATTGTATACAAAATATACAAAACGAAAAATAAAACCAATAATAATAGGAAAGAACGGGAGAAAAAAATTAACTTTGCATTATAGAAGCCGCATGCTATGACAATGCACTTCCTACCCATATTTTATAATAGTTATTACCCACTTTTATGAGAAACAAAATTATGATTTTCATTATTCTGTTCCTGAGTACAATCACAGCAGTCGGACAGAATTACAAACAGGTTAACAATCTTTCGTATACCAACAAGAAAGACGCCTATGCCGTAGAAAGACTCAAATTGGATATTTACTATCCCACCGACAAACAAGGATGCCCGGTGATTGTATGGTTTCACGGTGGAGGTCTTGAAGCCGGACAAAAAGAAATACCGGAACGTCTGAAAGGTAAAGGTTGGGTGGTGGTAGGAGTCAACTATCGCCTGTTGCCCAAGGTGACCATTGACAAGACGCTCGATGATGCCGCAGAAGCTGTGGCTTGGGTCTTCAAGAACATATCCTCCTATGGAGGAGACCCTTCTAAAATTGTCGTGACTGGTCATTCTGCAGGCGGTTATCTTTCCATGATGCTATGTCTGGACAAGGCCTTATTGGCAAACTATCAGACTGATGCCGACAAAGTGATGCTTTACGTTCCCTTCAGCGGACAGGCTATCACCCACTATAATGTGAGGAAGATGCAGGGCATACCACCATTGCAAGCAACCATAGACCAATATGCTCCTCTTTATTGGGTAAGAAACGATTGCCCACCTCTCATACTGATTTGCGGTGACCGTGAATTGGAACTCTACGGCCGCTATGACGAGAACCAATATCTGGCACGCATGATGAAATTGGCTGGGCACAAAGAGACTTATCTTTATGAGATTGACGGTCACGGACATGGTGGAATGGTGGATCCAAGTTTCCACATTCTGGAGACCCATCTGAATCGCAAATTAGGAATTACGGTGAATCCATAACACCACAATTCCCAACACCACCAACATAAAAACTTAAAAAGAAAAATGGCTTGGAAAAAGAAATACTGTTGCAATACTTGCGGTTACACAGCGGATGTATATGAGGGACGCGGCCTATTCCGGCAAGAAATCACAACTGTGAGTTGTCCTGACTGCAAGACCATTCAACATCTTGTTGTGGGTGGCATAATTGCCGACGTGGCACCCTCGTTCCGTAGTGAGGTGGGACGATTGTGTCTCCGTTGCGGAAGTGACCGCATTAAAGTTTGGGACATGAAGACGTGTCCACAGTGCGGTCACGTCATGCAATACACTGGTGAAAAGGAATTCTGGACATAAAGGTCATCTGGCATTGTGCAGCCAGATGACCTTTATAGGTGTAAGAATTAAAAGATTTTTTTACGAATTTTTCCTTTCCCATTCATCCCACTGTCGCATTGCTTCCTGCCAGTCGGTCTGTTCACCTTTGGCTACCGCTTCCTGTTGTTTTAATTGATCATCGCGGGCCCTATCTCGTGCACGTTTGGCCTTCATGGCCTCGATGGTGGCATCGTCAAGAATCACAATGGCTCCTCTCTTAAGTGCATCCTGTAGTTCCACCTCGCCAAAAGCCTTGCCTGGCTCATTAAAATCAGAAATATTGAACTCGAAATTCACCCTCAGTTCATGACGGATCTGTTTCTGCTGAGCCCGATTACCTGTGTTCTTTAATTTAAGCAAACGTGCTATTTGTTGAATTTCTTTCTGTGAAAATTTATTTCTACCCATTATAAAACATATTAAACTCGGTTATACCCCGTCTAAATTTTAAACTAAACTGCCAATAAATAAGACATTACTCAGAACGGGAGTCCAACCGCAAAATGGAAACAAAAATCACGGTCGAAATTGGGATGAAAGACGGGGAAATGTTCTCGACTGCTCTCGTAAACAGGGTCTACTGCCTTCATGCCCATATCGAAACGTAGAATAAAATAGTCGAAATTGAGACGAACACCAAAACCATAAGCCGCAGCTATTTGCTTATAAAACTCATCAATTTTGAATTGTCCACCCGGCTGTTCGTCATATTCTCTGAGTGTCCAAATATTACCTGCATCAATAAAGAATGCACCATAGAACTTCCAAAATAGTATGGTTCGATACTCAAGATTAAGGTCCAGTTTCATGTCACCTGTCTGGTTGATGAAGTCGATGGCGCCATTGTTTCCCTTAAAACTGCCTGGGCCCAACCTGCGCACATTCCAGCCCCTTACAGAGTTGGCTCCACCGGAGAAATAGCGTTTCTCAAAAGGCAGGATGCGACTGTTGCCGTATGGGTAAGCTAATCCCAATCCGGCATGAAAAGCCAAGGAGTTCTGGGCGTCAAACTGGAAAACTTTTGTATAGTCGAAATCACCTTTTACGTATTGCGCAAAAGCTATGTTAAACAACGTATGCTGACCACCAGAATTTTGTTTAAAATCAAACACATGCGAAGCAAGACTGAGAAGATTGCCAGCCGTTTCAAGATTGGCTCTTACAGCATGGTTCTTGTGCGAAAATGTAATGGTGAATCCCGTCTTCATAATGAACAAGTCCTCGTAGTTATATCGAAGAATCGCATTACGAGTTGTCGAGTTATCCAAATATTCTTGTTTGAATGTGCCGGATATCCATGGCATATAAATATAGTTGAGATCAAGCAAGTCAAAGCGGTACAATAAATTCCTTTTGGTCTCGTCCCAACGATAACGCCAAGCGGTAGAAAAAACACGACGATGAAATTCTGGCCTGTTCTGAAGGTTATAGCTCAAAGAAAGTTCAGACACTGCATTGATACTTCGTCTGTAATCTCTATTGAGGAAAGGCATGATAAAACGGGGAAAGGAAAGTTTGGAATCAACTCCATATTCAATATAATTATCGTTCTGATAGCCTTCCAGTCCTGTGATTGCCTCAAAAGCTCCTCTCAATTTTATACTGAAATTCTCAGAACCATGAAACAGATTACGATTCTCATAAGTGAGTGATGCGGCCGCACCAAGATCTCCGGCAGTATTGGTGCCTTCTGGCTGAAATGAGATGGTACTTGGTTTGTTCACCCCATAGAAGACATGGCTGTGAAGAAGATTGGTGTCGGGTACTTCTGTAAACCTTAAATTCACATATTTTACAGCTTGCAGTCTACCAAAATTATTGTATGTGCGTTTCACGTCAGAAGCATTATAAAACATACCTGGCTCAATCATCGTGTTCGACAGCAAAACTTTTTTACGCACATGTATCTTACCTGTGTCGGCAGGTTGGAAATCCACTTTGTCAACAATATAGCGTTTGTGTACAATGGGAATACTGTCCCCTCTAAAAGAGAATGGCAACAGGTGCATTCTTACAACCACTTGGTTGTTTCCCTGCACAGTGTCAACATCATATTTGATAAACTCCTTGTGAAAGCGGTAATATCCTCTATCGGCGAGAAATGAGGTGATGTTTTTACGTTCCTGTTCTAACGAATTGACGGAGAAAGGTGTGCCTTCTTTGATTTTTAAAGGAGATTCGGGGTCTTCTGTGAGAAGTAGGTGGATATTCTCATCTTGAATATCATACTTCATATCACTAATATAATATGGGATACCGGGATGTAGTAAGTAAAAAATCCTCGCCTTCTTTTTGCGTGTCAACACATCGTGTGACACGGTAGATTGGAGATAACCCATATTTTGCATAGCTACTCGAAGATCGTTGCATGTGAGCTGTGCCTGAACGGAATCATAAAAGACAGGCTCCTCACCTATTTTTTTAAGTGTGCGGTTTATCCATTTAGTGCTGTCGGTGCCCGACATGGAATAAGTGGCGAGTGGTATTTTTATTAGTGAGAACCATTTTGAATTGCCCGTTTGTCTTACATATTGCTGCAACAGGCCTGTGTCTACCGTTTTGTCATCAGTTATAATAGTAAAACCATCTAACAGATATTTGCCATCGGGCACATACTTGGTGGTAGAGCACGCAGTAATTATGGCAGCCAAAACCATGGCAGCCATCATAAATAAAGGATGGAGACACCTTCTCTTAAAGATTGCGAAATGACGCTGATACAGTCGTCTTCCTGTTATGTTGTAGAATGGCCGGTTTAGAACCATCAATATAGCACATTAGACAATTATATTGGAAAGTGGTGGGTTCAAAGCCTCCTTTCAGATGCTAACCGCCATCGCTTTCAAATGCAAAGGTAAGCAAAAAAAACTGAAACTGCTTTTTTTATAATAAAAAACAAAAGATGTCAGTTAAAAACACTATTTTTGCATAACAAATAAACCACATCTCAATCATAAGCTTAATCAAACAATTTGAATAACATGAAAAAGACCATTTTATTATTGATGTGCGGGATATGTATCCGGGTATTCGCACAGGGGTATACCACCCCCGCTATCCCACGTGATGCGGAAATAGAGGCAAAAGTGGAAAAAACCTTGTCAAAAATGAGCCTTGACGAGAAAATAGGTCAGATGTTGGAGCTGAACCTAGACCTAATGGGGAAAATGACACCCGAAAAGCCTGTTCTGGACCGCAAGAAAGTAATGGTAGCTATGCGCCAATTCGGACGCCCTGAAAAAGAGGTTGAAACATTTCTCAAGAAATCTGACAAAGAAATCATCGACCAGTTGTCCCCCTACAACATCGATATCTATAAAGATGGAACGATGATGACTTGGCAGCTTAACGAAACGATGCTCGACACATTAATCTCAAAATACAAAGTAGGCTCCATACTGAACGCTCCCGGAACCCGTGCCGCAACAATCGACCAATGGCAAAAATGGATTTCTATCATCCAAAAGAAATCAATGAAATACATCGGCATCCCCGACATCTATGGTCTTGACCACAACCATGGAGTTACCTATACTCAAGGAGGCACCCTCTTCCCACAGCCCATCAACCTTGGAGCATCTTTTAATGTGGAATTGGCAAGAAATATGGCCCGGGTAACAGCTTATGAGAGTCGAGCAGGCAACTGTCCCTGGGTTTACAACCCTGTGCTCGACCTGGGACGTGATCCACGCTGGTCGCGTATTTGGGAAAGCTTTGGCGAAGACGCAATTGTCAATGCCCGGATGGCGGAAGCAGAGGTGAACGGTTATCAGGGTGATGACCCGAACCACATGGGCAAATTCAATGTAGCCACAAGTGTGAAGCACTACATGGCCTATGGAGCTCCCTTCTCTGGCAAGGACCGCACGCCTGCCTATGTGTCGCCCGCAATGCTCAGAGAGAAATATTTCGAACCTTTCAGAGCCGCCATCAGAGCCGGTGCTATGACCATCATGGTCAACTCTGGAAGCATCAATGGTGTGCCTGTGCATGCCAGCTATGAGTATTTGACAAAATGGCTCAAACAAGACCTCAACTGGGACGGCATGATTGTGACCGACTGGGCCGACATCAACAACTTGTATACCCGTGAGAAAGTCGCGAAGGACAAAAAGGACGCTATCCGCATTGCAATCAATGCCGGCATCGACATGAGCATGGACCCATACAGTGTTGATTTCTGTATCCTGTTGAAGGAACTGGTAGAGGAAGGGAAAGTTAGCATGGAACGCATAGACGATGCCTCAAGACGTATTATCCGACTCAAATACCGTCTGGGACTCTTTGACCAACCTAATACAGGAGGAAAAGAATATTCCAAATTCGGTTGCGAGGAGTTTGCCTTACAGTCGCTCCATGCAGCAGAAGAAAGCGAGGTACTACTCAAAAACGAAAAGTCTATTCTACCTCTGAAAAAAGGAGCAAAGATTCTCCTTACAGGCCCTAATGCCAACCAAATGCGTTGTCTGAATGGCGGTTGGAGCTACACCTGGCAGGGGTCAAGAGCCGAGGATCTGGCAGAGCGTTACAACACCATCTATGAGGCTCTTTGCAACAAATATGGCAAGGAGAACATTATTCTTGAACAAGGTGTAACTTACAATGAAAATGGTGCCTATTATGATGAAAACACTCCTGAAATTGGCAAGGCTGTTTCCGCAGCAGCTGCAGCCGATGTCATCATTGCCTGTATTGGTGAGAACAGTTATTGTGAAACACCAGGTAATCTGACAGACTTGTGGTTGTCCGAAAATCAACGTAATTTGGTTAAAGAATTACATAAAACAGGCAAGCCTATCATATTGATATTAAACGAGGGACGTCCTCGACTGATTGCCGATATCGAACCTCTTGCCACCGCAATAGTCCACATTTTCCTCCCCGGCAATTATGGTGCCGATGCATTGGCCAATCTGCTTTCCGGTGATGCCAATTTCTCTGCCAAGATGCCCTATACCTATCCACGTGAAATCAATTCTTTGGCCAATTATGACTACAAAGTCAGTGAAGAAGTGGGCACTATGGCAGGCGCATACAACTATGATGCCAAGGTTTCTTTACAATGGCCCTTCGGCTATGGTCTGAGCTATACCGAATTCGCTTACAGCAACCTACGTGTTGACAAGAAAAACTTTACGGCTGATGATATACTTACAGTATCTCTTGAAGTGACCAATAAGGGGAATGTGACGGGCAAAGAGGCCATCCTGTTATACTCAAGCGACCTTGTTGCCTCGATAGTGCCCGACAACAAACGCTTGCGTGCATTTCAGAAAAAAGAACTCTCTCCTGGTGCCTCTGAGACCGTTGTTTTCAAGTTGCCGGCCAAGGATCTCGCTTTTGTAGGCGCAGATGGTCGTTGGACTTTGGAAGAAGGCGACTTCATTCTGAAAGTGGGCAAGGAAACCGTAAATATTCATTGTGATAAGACCAAAATTTGGAACACTCCCAATATGTGATATCTCAAATCAATTCATTGGAAAACCGTTTTCCACTATAGCCCTCCTAAACAAAATTAATCTGAGGGGTAAATGTTCTAAAACATCAAGAAACATGTCGGTTTTTTGCCGTCATGTTTCTTGTTGTTGCTATAGGTTAGAAGGGAGAAAACGAAAAAAGACTTAATAATACAAGAATGGTGCGTTAATGTTGTGAAATACTTGAAAAGATTCGTGTTTTTTCATTAATTTTGCATGATGATTAGTAAAAATCAGCTGAAAGAAGTAAGGCAACTGGAGCTGAAAAAGCACCGGTTAATGAGAAGTTTGTTTGTGGCAGAAGGCCCCAAGGTAGTAGGCGACTTGCTTGCCACCATGACACCTCATCAGGTTTTTGCCCTGGAAGAGTGGAAAGCACCATGCCATAGCCATTCTGTTATCCGTATCAGCAAGGAAGAACTTCACAAAATTAGTTTTCTTCAGCACCCACAGCAAGTTTTGGCAGTATTTCCCCTTCCCGACACTTCGGCCATCACCAATGACTCATTGTGCAAAATAATCCGTAAAGAACTAGTGATGGCTCTTGACGGAGTTCAGGATCCCGGCAACCTCGGTACCATCATTCGTTTATGCGACTGGTTCGGTATCACTCAACTTGTATGCAGTCCTGACACAGCCGATGCATATAATCCCAAAGTGATTCAGGCAACCATGGGAAGTATAGCCCGCGTGAAAGTGACCTACACTGACTTGATAGACTTGTGTCATCAGTTAGGAAATACAGCACCCATATACGGAACGCTGCTGGAAGGTGACAATATATATACTGCACCACTTGCCGACAATGGCATGATTATCATGGGCAATGAGGGCAAAGGATTGTCTCAATCCATCAGAAACGTGGTAACGCATAAGCTTCGGATACCATCCTACCCACCCGAAAGGGATACTGCAGAAAGTCTGAATGTTGCCATGGCGACAGGAATAGTGTGTGCAGAGTTCAGGCGACGCTTCCAATAAAGCAACATCTACCCAAAGACATTATCTATCTTAATATATGGAAAGAGAATCGTTATTCAAAGACAGGAGTTTCTCCTCAATAATAGCTACCGCTTACAGGGTGCAGACCGACAACATAGGCCCCATCATCAAAGCATCGTGGTTGCCCGTATTACTCACAGGGGCATCCTTCTCCGCCATGTTCACTCTGTTGTTGCCCAACTCTGCACATCCTTCGCCAACTTGGTTGCATATTATCGGTGCGCTTATACTCGGATTGCTCAGTACAGTTTTTAGTGTATGGTCGTTCAGCCGTGTGATGAGTTTATTCAATGAGCAGCCCAGAATATGGAATTTGAAAAGAAGTGCCTTTCTTGTCCTCAACCTGCTGGTCATTTACATAGTGATGTTGTTGATTGTCACTGTGATAATCTTCGGAATCAACTTTATAGTAGGTGAGAATACCTATGCTTTTTTTCTTTCTCACTTGTGGATGTCAATTTTGTTGTCGCTCATTTTAGCATTGCTGCTCCTTCCATTCTATTATATAGCCATGCGCTACATGGACCAACGTGACGTGATTTTCTGGAAGAATCTTATAGGCGGCTATAAACGAGGCTTACATTATTTGGGTTTTATTTTCCTCACTATGTTTGTGTGCGGTATTATCATGTGTATCATTCTATCAGTGGTGTATCTGCCCTTAGGGATACTGATGATGGCCAATACTGCCTCTTTTTTAGGTGTTATAAGTGGTGATGCCGCCGACATGCCAAGCTACTTTCCCTTTTTATACTGGGGAACAGCCATCATTACTTTTGTAATTGCCTTCTACGTTATTACATACGAAATCATCGTAGCATATCTGATGTATGGCTCTATAGAGAAACAAGAAGAGGAGAAACGAAAGACAACACCTCTGGAACCTGTGACAACTCAAGAAAACAAATAGGATGAAAAAACAGAAGATACTATTTATTGATCGCGATGGCACTTTGATAAAAGAACCATACGACGAGCAGATTGACAGTTTTGAGAAATTGTGTTTCGTTCCTGGTGTAATGCATGGACTGGGAATCATAAGCAGAGAATTGGATTTCAAACTGGTAATGGTTTCCAATCAGGATGGCCTTGGTACAGATTCCTTCCCGGAAGACACCTTTTGGCCGGTACACAATTTTGTGCTTCAGACACTTGCCGGAGAAGGAATTACGTTCGACGACATTTTGATTGACAGGCATTTCCCTGAAGACAATCATCCATGCCGGAAGCCTGGAACGGGGATGCTGAAAGATTACATTGACAATGAGGCCTACGACCTGAGCAACAGTTATGTAATCGGTGACCGCGAGAGCGACCGCCAACTGGCCCATAACCTTGGATGCAAGGCTCTTATACTGGGCGATGACGGACTCGACTGGGTCCGCATTGCCGAACTGCTCTTTGCCGGAGAGCGCAAAGCATCCGTGACACGTATCACAAAAGAGACAAATATTCGTATTGAACTCGACCTTGACGGTCATGGACACTGCGACATCTCAACGGGTCTTGGTTTCTTCGACCACATGCTTGAGCAAATCGGCAAGCACGGTGGAATGAATCTATTGATTCACACCGATGGCGACCTGCATGTTGACGAGCACCATACTATAGAAGACACCGCACTTGCCCTTGGTGAGTGTATATTAAAGGCGCTAGGAGACAAACGAGGTATAGAACGTTACGGCTACACACTGCCGATGGACGACTGTCTGTGTAGCGTAGCCCTTGATTTTGGCGGCCGGCCATGGCTTGTTTGGGATGTTGAATTCAAACGCGAACGCGTGGGTGACGTTCCCACGGAAATGTTTCTGCACTTTTTCAAGAGCCTTAGCGATGCGGCAAAAATGAACCTGAACATCAAAGCAGAGGGCACCAATGAGCACCATAAGATAGAAGGTATATTCAAAGCCTTCGCCCGCTCACTACGTATGGCGGTGAAACGTGATATTTATCATTTCGACCTGCCGTCAACCAAAGGCATGCTTTAGACAAAATTAAGAATCGAATAATCTAATTATAAAACTGACAATGGGAAAAGTAATTATCAATTCATACGAGGAATTCGCTTCCTATGAAGGAAAAGAAATCGGAGTGTCTGAATGGCTTGAGGTGGACCAAGACCGCATCAACCTCTTTGCGGATGCGACACTCGACCATCAATGGATTCATGTGGACACAGAGCGGGCGCGTGCTGAGAGCCCTTACAAAAGTACTATTGCCCACGGATACCTTACACTCTCACTTCTGCCCCACATGTGGAACGAGTTAATCGTGGTGAACAATCTGAAGATGCAGGTGAACTACGGTATGGATAAAATGCGATTCGGTATACCCGTTGTAACAGGAAGCCGTGTGAGACTTGTTGCCAAACTGCATCAGATACAAAACCTTCGCGGTATTTGCAAGGCTGAGATTGACTTTAAAATAGAGATAGAAAACCAGCGCAAGCCTGCTTTGGAAGGATTCGCAACTTTCCTTTATTACTTCAACAAATAAAGGCTTCGGCTTTCAGACCTTGAACTTTTTGTTTTTCTTCTTGGCCCTTTTGGGCTCGGAAGAAACGCCGTTGCGTCCTGGTCCGTATACTTCGTATGCTCCTTCACCAAGAGCAATACCGGTATACAATTTGTATCGACGCCGTATATTGGCCACATAATTGAAGGTCTCTGTCCCCCTCATGTATCCTGCCCTTACTACAGGGTCGAGATAATATTTTGCCTCACTCAGATTCAAGATGTTTGGAGCCACGTCGTCCCACACATGCTTGTTGCCTTCATATTTCTCGGTTAGCGCCATAGCGTCTCTTACATGATTGGGCCCACAATTGTAGGCAGCCAACACAAAATTGATGCGTTCTGCCGGATCAGGTATATCACGAAACTTCACCGACAACTCACTGAGATATTTGGCAGAAGCCTGAATATTGGGCTCGCTCTCAAAAATCTGATCCAATGGTAAGCCAAGTTCCTCTGCCGTGCTGGGCATAATCTGCATAAGCCCGCAGGCACCAGCCCATGACTTGGCATCAGGGTCGAAACAAGATTCCTGATAACAGATAGCTGCCATAAGACGCCAATCTATCCTTGCCACAGGCGCATATTTACGAAACAAATCGTCGTATGAGGAAATCCGTCCCATCACACTGTCAAGTACCTGAGAATTCTCACGGTGTTGCACCTTACCCATGGTGAGGATAAAACGTTCTCTCACACGGATAGAGTGAATCATGTCATCTGCGAACCATCGGTTGAGTGTGTCGGCAAGTTCTTTATTGTCGGTTGTAACAGCCCACTGCCATTTTTCATTGTTCGGACCGCAAAACAACAGGCTGTCACCTCCTTTTACATCACGTTTCAAAGGAAACGCTATCAAATCACCATCTCCTTTACGCAGACGATTTACCAGCTCCGTAGTATCATGGCACAACTCCACCCTCAGTGACACCCCAAGGCGTTTGGCGAAATCCTCACACAACATATAGTGGGAGCCCAATGACTTGTCGCGATAGGTATAAAATGTTTCCGGACCCGACATTGTGAGAACAATCATTTCACCATGCTCAATGATATCGCTAAGGGAGAAGGCATCGGAATTTGACAAAGAATCAATTTCTTTTACTTGCCAAGGTTTGGGGGCTTCTTTTTTCTCATGTTTGTTACAAGCCGACAAAATCACCAATGCCAACAAAAGTGTATATAATTTATTCACTTTCTATTCAATATAATCCTTTTCGGCTACAAAATTAACACATAATTTGCAAAAACGGATAGAAACGAGTAATTTTGCCAATTATTTTAAATAACATTAGATAAAATGCTCAGAATAGCCATTCAGTCAAAGGGTAGGCTGTATGAAGATACGATTTGCCTGCTTAGTGAAGCCGACATAAAAGTGAGCAGCGTAAAGCGGACACTTTTGATACAGTCGAGTAATTTCCCTTTGGAAGTATTGTATTTGCGTGATGACGACATTCCACAAAGTGTGGCCACTGGAGTGGCAGATATCGGTGTTGTGGGTGAGAACGAATACCTTGAGCGCAACGAGGACGTTGATATCATCAGCAGGTTGGGATTCAGCCGCTGTCGCCTGTCGTTGGCCATCCCCAAGGAGAGTGTTTATACAGGATTGGATTGGTTTGAAGGAAAGACCATCGCCACTTCCTACCCCAACATCCTTAACAGATTTCTTCAGGAGAAAGGCATTCATGCTCATACACATGTCATCACAGGCAGTGTAGAGATATCACCGAGTATAGGACTCGCCGATGCTATCTTTGACATTGTGAGCAGCGGTTCCACTCTGGTAAGCAACAACCTGAAAGAAGTGGAAGTGGTGACAGAGAGCGAGGCTCTTCTCATAGGCAATAAGCAAATGGACGAGGAGAAACGCATCTTGCTGAATGAAATGTTGTTCCGTTTCGATGCCGTAAAACAGGCTGAAGACAAAAAATATGTCAGGATGAATGTGCCCAAGGACAAACTCAATGAGATAATACAAGTATTACCCGGTCTGAAAAGTCCTACGGTCATTCCTCTCGCCGATGAGAAATGGTGCAGTGTCCACACTGTACTCTCTCAGAAAACATTCTGGGAAATCATCGGCCAATTGAAAGAACTGGGAGCCCAAGGCATTCTTGTCACCCCCATAGAGAAAATGATACTGTAAGTTTACTTTATGAACATATACAAATATCCCGCGCATTCTGACTGGAAAGACATATTGCGCCGTCCTGAAATCGATACGCGTGCTCTTCAAGATGCCGTGGCCTCTGTATTGAACGATGTGGAAGAACACGGTGATGAAGCTGTGCTTCGCTTTGAGAAACGTTTCGACCATGCCGATCTGAAAACTGTCGCCGTAAGCGAGGTGGAGATAGAAGAGGCACTCAGTTTGGTTGACAAGGACTTGTATGACAGTCTTGTTCAGGCACATGAGAATATTTCCTGTTTTCATGCATCACAAATTCATGTCTCCAAGAAAGTAGAGACATGTCCTGGTGTGGAATGTTGGCAGAAGAGTGTAGGTATTGAGAAAGTGGGACTTTACATACCTGGTGGAACCGCCCCCCTATTCAGCACGGTCCTGATGCTGGCCACTCCTGCCCGTATTGCAGGATGCAGGGAAATTGTACTATGTTCACCTCCCGACAGACAGGGACGTATCCATCCTGCTATTTTATGCGCAGCTCATATTGCCGGTGTTCGGCAAATATACAAGATAGGTGGAGCTCAGGCTATTGCTGCCATGGCTTTCGGAACAGAAAGCGTGCCCAAGGTTTATAAGATTTTCGGTCCCGGCAACCGATATGTAATGGAAGCAAAGCAGCAGGTATCACTAAGAGGCACCGCTATCGACATGCCGGCGGGTCCCTCAGAGGTTTGTGTCGTGGCAGATGAGGATAGTAATTCCGTTTTCGTAGCAGCCGATTTACTCTCCCAGGCTGAGCACGGCACCGATTCGCAGGTAATTTTGGTATGCACTTCTGAAAATAAGATCTTAGAAGTAGAGGCAGAGATAGAGCGTCAACTCGCTCTTCTGCCGCGCAAAGACATTGCTGCGAAGGCCTTGTCATACAGCAGCCTGATTCTCGTACACGACATGCATGAAGCAATCGGGCTATGCAATGAATATGCACCAGAACACCTGATTCTTTCTACTCACGACTGCGATAAACTTGCCCAGCAGGTAGTAAATGCCGGCAGTGTGTTCTTGGGAACATGGTCGTGCGAGAGTGCCGGTGACTATGCCAGCGGAACCAACCACACTTTGCCGACACATGGCTACGCAAGAGCCTACAGCGGATTGAACACCGACAGTTTCTGCCGAAAAATCACCTTCCAAAAGCTTTCAGAAGAAGGTGTGCTCTCAATAGGACGCACAGTATCAACTATGGCTTTCCATGAGCAACTGACGGCTCATCAACAAGCCATGCTCCTGCGGCTCAATGCCATAACATCTAAACAAGAAAAAACATGAAAGACCTTACATTACTGGTTCGTCCCAACATCCTTCGCCTTAAGCCTTACAGCTGTGCAAGGACAGAATATACCGGCAAAGACGCCAGTGTATTTCTCGATGCCAACGAGAATCCATACAACGACCCGCTCAACCGCTACCCAGACCCTCTGCAGGAGGACCTAAAGAAACGTATCTCTCAGATAAAGGGAGTACCGGCCAAACAGATTTTCTTAGGCAATGGAAGCGACGAGGCGATCGATCTGATGTACAGGTGCTTCACTACACCCCGACAAGATAATGTGGTGGCCATCTCACCCACCTACGGCATGTATGAGGTGTGTGCCGACATCAATGACGTGGAATACCGTGCCATACCATTGGAAGAGAATTTCAAACTCAATGCCAACAAGTTATTGCAGGCTTGTGATGCCTATACTAAAGTAATCTGGCTGTGCTCGCCCAACAACCCCACTGGCAATCATTTAGAATATGATGAAATAGTGAAGGTTCTCACACGGTTTGAAGGTATCGTGGTGATTGATGAGGCCTATTCCGATTTTTCCCGCCGCCATCCGTTCCGGCTCAGCCTGGCCAAATACCCAAACCTTGTAGTACTCAACACAATGAGTAAGGCATGGGGTTGTGCAGCCATCCGTCTTGGTATGGCTTATGCCAGCGAGGCAATCATCTCTATCATGAACAAAGTGAAATATCCATACAATATCAATTTACTCACACAGAAAAAGGCATTGGAGATGCTCAACACCCCTTATGCTATCGATAACTGGGTAAATATGATTATTCTTGAACGGAGCAGGATGATAGAGTCGTTCAAATTGCTTCCCATCTGTGAAGAAGTGTATCCTACCAACGCCAATTTCTTCCTTGCCAGGATGACCGATGCCAATTCCATCTACAAGTATCTTATTGACAGGGGCATCATTGTCCGTAATAGAAACAATGTCTCCCTTTGCCGCAACTGTCTTCGTGTGACAATCGGAACAAAGGGAGAAAATGTTCAGTTGCTTGCCGCCTTGCGACAATATTAAAAAGGATAAACGTACTACTCCTCAGGTTGTGCGTATTTGTCACCGGTCTGCTTAACCAGCGCACGTTTGTAACTCTCGGGATATCCGGGTCGCTGCACACGTGCACCGAGTCCTGTAGCAGTACGAAGGAAGCGGCCGTCCTTCTCAGGTCTTACAGTCATGTCATTGTACTTGACGATAAGATACACTGCCAATTGTTTCCAACGCTCAAGCATCTGCTGTGCTTTCTCAATAGTATAACTGTTGAGGTAGGCGGCAGCCTTTTCTGGATTTTCATTATACAGCCGCATAGCCTCAGCCTCAACCTTAGGTTGAGCGGCAAAATAAGAATTCTCCAAGGAGTCGCGCACCTCTTTAAGCGACGGGAACATCTGGGAATAACGCGGATAAACCATATTGCTCACCCAATTGCATACCCAGAAAGCGTTTTTGTCGGAGAAATTTAGTTCATCAGCACCAGGAGTATTGTAGCACTCAGGCTGTTTTGTGGAACAGCAATAAACAGGTGTATAAGCCACCATGTTGCCGTCGTCATTGCCAAACCACAAAACACCGCCTATCTCCCTTGGCAGCCACGACCGCATCTGGCTCACATACGAGAATCCTGTCTGCTGAGTAGAGGTGGGTCGCTCGTTGAAGTATTTCTTGCCATCCAACTCAAAAGACAGCGGTGTGGGACGATAAGGCATATTCCAAATACCGCCGCCGATATTGTCATCGAGAGCAAGAGGAGTTCCCTCATAATGGTCTCTCATACACTCAGTCATTTCCTGCACACTGATTTTATGGTCGGGCACGATCCACAAGGGCATGGGTTCTGCATTCGGTTCCTTGCCCATAGCATAGGGCAGATAACGGTCAAAGCCTTTATCGAAATGGCGGAAAAAACTCCATACACGGGCTTCGCAATAACGTTTGCCAGAGAAATCGGGCTTTGCATAAGCAACATTCCAATTGAAGTCCTTGTCCTTGCCTGTGAACCAGCCCTTGGAACGCGCGAACTTCACCACATCCTTAGAGAACATCACATTCTGTTTGTCTTTCATATTGAAAGTGGTGATACGGCTCTGGTTAGCATGTGCGCAAATAGCATTGTCGGGTATACGTATGGCCACCCATACAGCACTTTTGCTGCCAGGCCCCATGCCCATCATTTCCATAATCCACGCTTCGTTGGGGTCACAGATAGTGAATGTCTCTCCCTCACTATTGTAGCCGTAGGTCTCAACCAGACTAGTCATCACCTTGATAGCTTCTCTTGCGGTTTTCGACCTTTGCAGGGCAATATAGATAAGAGAACCATAATCCAAAATACCGGTGGTATCGACCATTTCCTCACGACCACCATATGTGGTCTCGCCAATTGTGACTTGATACTCGTTGATATTGCCAATGACGTTGTAAGTCTGGGGAGCTTCAGGTATCACACCATGATATACATTGGAGTCCCAGTCGTAAATCTGCCTCATATCACCTGGTTTATGTACAGCAGCAGGATAATGACACAGGTATTGGAACATACCATAGTCATCTGCATTATAGGTGCACAAAACCGAGCCGTCGGTGGTGGCGTCCTTGCCGGCTATGAAATTTGTACATGCCAAAGCATATACTTGGCAAAGCAGAAAAAAAGAAAGAAAGGTATTTCTCATAACTACATTAAAGAATTAATAATTTATCAACATAGATTCACGCGACTCGTTGCCACAGAAGTCAGATGCCACAACGGTGAGTTGTCTTTCGACACCTTTAGGTTTAACAGGTGTCTTGGCAAGATTACAAATCATGCGGTTGGTTTTATTGACCCGTTCAAAAAGAATAAACTCATTGTCTACAAAACCGGATACATTTTCAATGCCCGACTCTGCATCAGTCACAGTGACCATGACAAGGGGCAATGAGTCATTCTCAAGTGAAAAAGTCACATTCATTTGTGGAGGGCGGTCATCATAGGCGGCCTGCAGAAAAGCATGGGCACTGTTCACCTTGGCCGATAACCAACCTTCATTATATTTTGCCTTCACAAAACCTTCATGTGATTTGTGTCGAGAAGACAAAAACAATTTGGACACATCATCTGGAATAGAGTGGAGTTTCACTTTTACATCAATTTCCCTGTCAAGAGGCAATGCCTTGTCTGAAAAGCGGTAAGAGTGAGACAATCCGTTTCTTACACTTCGGGCCAAGGGCTTGACTTGACAATTATTGCTGAGGAGTGTTCCTTTAGGAATGTTCATCTCACCATCCTCTACTTTTATCACATTGTCTTTGTCATGAGAAACTGTAATGGTGTCATTCACCTCATCATGATGTGATTTGGATCCAATCGAGTCGTATGGCTCGGGAGAACCTGTGATAATAAAATGATATTCCGATTTGTTCCCGAAAAACTCGCTCAATATATATGTGAGATGGTAGTCTTTCTCTTTGTCAAAATTGACAATTCCATTATTTTTGTCGGCTTTCAACATCGGCAATTTGTTAAATGGCTCAATATACGATTTGAGGAACCATTCTCCATTCTTCTCGAAATAGTCATAGTCACCCCATATATTCACCAATTTATGGAGTGATGGAGGGACATTGTTCATATCGCATGAGAAAACCTCTACCGAATCAACCAAAAGAGAAGTGAAACGAACACCGCAGCGGTTGGACGAGCCCTGCATGAAATCAGCCGCATTCAAAGCGAACCCGACTTTCCCCCATGCCGTGAGACGATTCGTAATGCTGTCACCATCAAAGTCTATCCGCATATTCTCTTTTTCACCGCAAAATACAGATCCACTCATGGGATAGGCCATAATCGCAGACGCAACAGGAGCAATGGAATCGGTGAGCAGGTGAGGAATCATTTCCAGCGGGTCTATCAACTTCCAATTGTCAGTACGATGGATTTCAAGATGCAAATGAGGTCCCTCGCTGGCTCCCGTATCACCGCTCAGAGCAAGGACTTGTCCTTTTCTCACAGGACATGCGGTGGCGCTGAGTTCCAATTCCACATCACAGGTGCGTTCCTGGTATTGCTTCCGTTTCACAAGTGCTTCAATAACAGGAGAAAACTTTTGCAAATGTGCATAGACACTTGTATAGCCTTCTGGATGGCGCACATGAACACAATAGCCTGTGCCACCCTTGTTCACTGAGACATGGCTCACAAAACCATCACCGATGGCATGAACAGGTTTACCCTCCACCTGCTGGGTCTTTATATCCAGACCGGCATGGAAGTGACTAGGACGGGGCTCGCCAAAATTACCGGCGAGCAACACATCAAATCTAATGGGCGACAGGTAAGTTACCGCCGCAAGCAGCAAGTTGAGTATCAACATGCTTTGAAGCTCATGTCGAGTCCCTTCACCGAATGGGTGAGTGCACCCACAGAAATAAAGTCAACCCCACATTCAGCATAAGCGCGCAGTGTGTCGAAAGTAATTCCACCACTTGATTCAGTCTCAAAACGATGATTGATGATTTCAACTGCCTTGCGGGTATTTTCAACAGTGAAATTATCGAGCATGATTCTGTCTACACCACCTTTGTTGAGCACTTGCTGAAGTTCATCGAAGTTTCTCACCTCAATTTCAATTTTGAGATTGAGCCCCTTTTTCTCCAAATATTCATGACATCTGTCGATGGCGTTTTCGATACCACCTGCAAAATCCACATGGTTGTCTTTCAACAGTATCATGTCGAACAGTCCAATTCGATGATTCACCCCACCACCGATCTTGACAGCTTGTTTCTCAAGCATACGCATACCGGGGGTTGTCTTACGAGTGTCCAGTACTCTGGTGCCGGTACCCTCAAGACGCTCAACATAGCGGTGGGTCATGGTGGCAATTCCACTCATTCGTTGCATAATGTTGAGCATCAGGCGCTCAGTCTGAAGCAGGCTCTGCACGCGTCCACTCACCACCATTGCAACATCACCTTTCTTGACAGCAGCGCCGTCGTCCATCAACACCTCAACCTTCAATTCTGGGTCAAAACGGGCAAAAACTTTCTTTGCCACTTCCACACCGGCAAGAATGCCGTCTTCCTTTATCAGTAACCTAGATTTTCCCATTGCATCTGCTGGTATGCAGCATAGAGTGGTGTGGTCACCATCGCCAATATCCTCAGCGAAGGACAAGTCAATCAATCGGTCTTCTAATTCATCAACTGTAAGCATAATGAAATATCATATTATTGTTATTAATCAGTCAATCACTATTTCTTCGTCCCATAATGTAAGACGACCGTCAGTATCCTTACGCACAAATGCGGTTCCTCCTTTCCACTCTGTCATGGCGGGTTCACCACTGAATGTGCTTACATCTGTCACTACACCGTCAGTAACCGTTACCACTCCTAATCGTATCACGGCACCATCGGGCAACACTATTTTATGGTAGGCAATCCTACGTCCTCTCTTACCCATGGTTCTACTTATGTCTTTCCAGTCCTTCGGCAGCAAGTTTCTCCTGCAGGGTCCTTGGAGGTATTTTATGTCGGGGCCCTTCCTCCACGGCAGGAATTGTGGAGGGCAAGGTGTCGGATGAGGAACGAATGCCAATAGAGTCAGGTTTCTCTTCAGCTTCAGGAAGTTGAGGAGTAGAACGCATTCTTATTACACAAAGATTCTTCAAACTGAGCAATTTAAGTGTCTCCGAATCATTATTCTTTCCTCTCATCAAGCCAACGAATCCCTTCACTGCCTTCAAACCGAGTTTATGATCATCTGTCAGTTGTAGAGAATAATGTGAATCCGAATAGATGTGCAATATCTGGGTGGCAACACTGTCATTTGAGTAAGTGAGTGAGAGATAAGCGACGGCATCCTTCGATCCCTCTTGGAACATGAATTGGGTATCGAAATTGAGGAGCACTTTATCACCTTTTTGGAAAGCAGAGTCGGGCTTCACACTGAAAGAGACTACATTGAAAGGTGAAAAAGGCATGAGGACCACCGATGCCTCCTCCTTCCATACAAGAGCGGTATCACCAACTGTAGTAAGATTGCCAAACTGTCCCAAATTGTTATTAGGATTAGAACCGTATGCCACAGACTCATCCTGCAAGCGCTTACTCACTTTGACATAGATATCGTGAAGTTTGTCTGAATGACGGTAGTAGTATACAAGAGCAGAATCAAATTCCGCCTCAGTGATTCCATGTTTCTCGAAAACGGCTTTTCGATATTCCATCTTTTTGGTTTCGGATGTGGTGTAATTGCCGTCGGCATAAGCCATGCCTTCAGCCAAGTGGTAATCATAGAGAATTTTCTCCAACTTACCCGGCTGGATAATATCTTTCGGCACACCAGGCCTACACGCATGTAGCACCAGAATAAGAAAAAGAGGTGCGACACAACGGATGTTTTTCAAAACAGAAACAGGTCTCATAGAATCACACTTGCACCGAATTCATTCAGAAGTATTTCCACCGGTGTCGGGTTCAGACTTGTCGGATGAGAACGAAATCTGGGAAAGTTCTTTTCTATAGAACAGGAGCAATGCCACCACACCAACACTGATGCAAGAGTCTGCAAAATTGAATATCGGACTAAAGAAGATAAAATGATCACCACCCCAAATAGGAAGCCATTGCGGTAAATCAGTCTCTATAAGGGGGAAGTAGAACATATCAACCACCTTGCCCAGCAAGAGAGGGGCATAACCATTCCCCCACCCCACAAACGAGGACACGGCATAGGGCGTCGACTCCGAAAAAACCACACCATAGAATAGACAATCAAAGATATTGCCCGCCGCACCGGCAGTAATGAGTGCAAGACAAATCAGATAGCCTAACCTTATGTCTTTCTTTTTCAGCAGTCTTGTGATATAAACAATCAAGACACTGACGGCAACAATACGGAAGACGCTCAAGACAATTTTATTGATGAACGTCATTCCATATGCCATACCCTTGTTCTCAATGAAAAGAATGTAAAACCAATCAGTTATTCTTATAGACTCATGCAGGCACATATTGGTCTTAACTGCGATTTTAATCAATTGATCGATAATAATCGCAGCAAGAATAATCAGGCAGACAATCTTACCTTTTGAGAAGAATTTACGCATTGTATTATTATTTGCGTCGGGCATTTTTTGAAGCCACACTGAGAGTGGCATGCGGAACAGCCCTGAGCCGTTCTTTCGGAATCAGTTCACCAGTGACACGGTCAATACCATAGGTCTTATTCTCTATTCGTATCAAGGCTGCTTCAAGTCCCTGAATGAATTTTTGCTGACGGCTGGCCAACTGTATCAATTCTTCTTTACTCTGTGTGGCACTGCCCTCCTCCAGAATTTTGTAGGTTGGAGATGTGTCGTCCACGTCATTGCCGTCAGCATTCATCAGCTGGCGCATCATCTGGCTGTAGTCTCTTTTCGCCAGGCTCAGTTTTTCATTAATGATGACTCGAAACTCCTCTAAATCCTCATCACTGTATCGTTTAATTTCTGCCATAACGTGATAGGTCTAAGTTTTTTAATGTTATTAATTTATACTTTTTTTATTGATATATTCATGGAGAACTCATCGAACTTAGCTTCTTTGCCCTCGTTTTCGGCAAATTCGATTGAATCAGCAAGAACCTGATTGCAAACATAGTCGCCATAGGTTGCTACAGCTTGCTGCATAGTCTCATTGGGGGCAATTGTGACGGTGATACGGTCTGTTATCTCCAAATTAGTCTCTTTTCTGAGATTTTGAATCCTGTTGATCAACTCGCGGGCAAGACCTTCCTTTCTCAGTTCGTCAGATATGGAAACCTCAAGGGCTACGGTGAGCTTGCCTTCATTAGAAACAAGCCAGCCCGGTATATCTTCGTTGATAATTTCCACATCTGCGAGTTCCACATTCAGTTTCTGACCCTCGATATCCAGTTCAAGGACACCTTGGTTTTCGAGTGTTGCAATATCCTCCTGAGAAACCCCTGCCATGGCAGCAGCCACAGCCTTCATCAGTTTGCCGAATTTCTTACCCATAGTGCGGAAGTTGCACTTCACCTTTTTCACAAGCACATCACTACCTTCAACAAACTTCAGTTCCTTGACGTTTACCTCATTAAGAATCAAGTCGGACACTGAATCAATATTCTGTTTCTGCTCGTTGTCGACGGCTGGTATCATGATACACTGCAGAGGCTGTTTTACTTTGATGTCAACCTTGCGTCTAAGTGCAAGCACCATAGAGGTGATTTTCTGTGCCATCTCCATGCGTGTCTCCAAATCGGTGTCCACAATAGTCTCATCGCATACGGGGAACATGTCAAGATGAACGCTATCGAGTTGTCCACCCAAATCATGATACAATTGGTCTGAATAGAAAGGTGCAAAGGGTGCAAGAAGCTTCGTTACGGTCATCAAACATGTATACAGTGTACGATAAGCACTTACCTTATCAGTACTCATTTCCTTGCCCCAAAAACGCTTACGGTTCAGACGCACATACCAGTTGCTAAGGTCATCATTTACAAACGATTCAATATAGCGCCCGGCTTTTGTGGGCTCATAATCGGCCAATGCCTCGTCGACGTTCTTGATCAACGTGTTCACCTTCGACAAAATCCATCTGTCAATTTCCGGTTTTTCCTCAAATGTCAGCTCTTTATATTCAGCAGAGGGGTCAAACCCATCCACGTTTGCATAGAGTGCAAAGAAGGAATAAGTGTTGTAGAGTGTACCGAAAAATTTGCGTCGCATCTCATCTACGCCGGAGGGATCAAATTTAAGATTGTCCCAAGGCTGGCTATTGGTCAACATATAGAAACGGACAGCATCTGCACCGTTACGTTCTATCTCGGAGAACGGATTCACAACGTTGCCTAAGTGTTTAGACATTTTGATTCCTTTGGCATCAAGAACAAGACCTGTGGAGATAACATTCTTGAAAGCAACGCTGTCGAATATCATGGTTGCAATGGCATGCAGCGTAAAGAACCATCCGCGGGTCTGGTCCACACCCTCATTGATGAAGTCGGCTGGATAAGCCAAACCCTTGTCAATGGCATCCTTGTTCTCAAAAGGATAATGAACTTGAGCATAAGGCATAGAGCCAGAGTCGAACCACACATCAATCAAGTCGGCCTCCCGATGCAGAGGTTCTCCACTTTCACCCACTAGGACGATTTCGTCGACATATGGACGGTGAACATCAATCTTGTCATAGTTTACCTGAGAGAAGTCGCCCGGAACAAATCCCTTTTCCTTGAGAGGATTGCTTGCCATACAACCAGCGTCCACAGATTTCTCGATCTCATTGTATAGTTCTTCTAAAGAACCGATGCAAATTTCCTCACCCGTATGCTTGTTGCGCCAGATAGGAAGCGGTGTGCCCCAGAAACGAGAACGTGACAAGTTCCAGTCGTTCAGATTCTCCAGCCAATTACCAAAACGGCCTGTTCCGGTAGATTCCGGTTTCCAATTGATGGTCTTGTTGAGTTCCACCATTCGCTCCTTACTTGCGGTGGAACGGATAAACCATGAGTCAAGCGGATAATAAAGCACTGGCTTGTCAGTACGCCAACAATGAGGATAATTGTGAATATGCTTTTCAATCTTGTAAGCGCTACCCTCTTGTTTCATCTCAAGGCAGAGCACAATGTTCAGGTCTTCAGCCTTAGAGGCAGACTTCTCATCATATTTGCCATCAACATTAAACTGAGGATCATAAGCATTCTTGACGTAAGCACCGGCATGACGGGAATATGCCTCAACATTCATGCACAAGCGTGAAAAATTCTCTGCAGCCTCTTCAACAACGTAATATTTTCCCTGCAAATCAACCATCGGGCGGGTCTCACCGGCCTTATTGATGAAGAACAGAGAAGGAACACCTGCGTCTTTAGCCACCTTGGCATCGTCAGCACCGAAAGTAGGAGCGATATGAACAATACCAGTACCGTCATCGGTGGTTACATAGTCACCCGGAATAACGCGGAATGCCACGTCTTCCATCTCAACGTATCTTTCGGTGCCCACAAAGAATACTTTCTCTGAATGGGCGAGTGCATAGTTCTTAACAAAGTCAGCCGACAATTCATCCAGCTTCTCCGTTGGCTTTATCCACGGCATGAGTTGGAGATATTTCATGCCCACCAAGTCAGATCCCTTATAATTGCCGACAATACGGTAAGGAACCACTTTGTCTCCAGGCTTGAAGGAATCCATATCAGCAAATTCGCCATCGGGATTCAGATAAGCATCAACCAAGGCGGCAGCCATGATGGCACTTATCCTCTCCCCGTTGTAGGGATTATAAGTCTGCACGCATACATAGTCAATCTTAGGTCCGACGCAAAGAGCGGTGTTGGAGGGAAGTGTCCAAGGCGTGGTCGTCCAGGCAAGGAACACAGGAGTACCCCATTCTTTCATCTCCGGACGAGGGTCTACAATCTTGAATTGTGCTGTCACAGTCGTGTCTTTTACGTCACGATAGCAACCCGGCAGATTCAGTTCATGGCTCGACAAGCCTGTACCAGCAGCAGGTGAATAAGGCTGAATGGTATAACCCTTATAAAGCAATCCTTTCTGATACAGTTGCTTCAACAGCCACCAAAGGGTCTCAATATATTTGTTGTCGTATGTGATGTAAGGGTTGTCGAGATCGACAAAATATCCCATTTTTTCAGTCAAGTCACGCCATTCCTGCGTGAATTTCATCACATTCTCACGGCATTTGAGGTTGTATTCCTCTGTGGAAATATATTTATCAGATTCTTTGTTATCGATGTCAGCTTTTGTAATACCAAGGTCTTTCTCAACTCCCAACTCCACAGGCAGACCGTGAGTGTCCCATCCTGCCTTTCTATGAACCTGGAAACCTTTCATGGTCTTATAACGGTTGAACGTATCTTTCAATGCACGTCCCAGCACATGATGAATACCGGGATGACCATTAGCTGAAGGAGGACCTTCATAAAAAACAAATTGTGGGAAGCCTTCACGTTCAGTAATGGAACGATGGAAGATATCGTTCTTTTCCCACTCTTCAAGCACTTGCTTATTTGTTTCGGTCAGATTAAGACCGTTGTACTCGGCAAACTTCTTAGCCATTATCTATCGTTTTATTTAAATGATTATCTTTAATTTAAGTTGCAAAAGTACAAATTTCCTCTCACAAATCTTCATAAATACTGAATTTTCTTATATTTTCACATTCTTTTTAAATGTACCATAGTGTATTATACAGTTATCGGCAAAGCGAATAGTTTGTCATCGTGTTGTTTTTAATTGAAAATAGTAACATTTTTCGAGCACAAGCAAGACGGGCTATGCTGTTATAAAAAGGAAAAGATTTATGTATGAAGGAACACAAAAAGGCAATGTTGCGATGTTGTCATGTGGTTCCTCTGTCACCGCCAAATACTTGACATAATGAAATGCCAAGACAACAAGGTATTGAAACACTATTCTTACTGAACAATCTTCAGACGGGCGAATTTCAACAGCAACTGTTTGGTTCCGGCCATTGAGAATTGTACCGTTGTTTTGGTATTTTCGCCGGTCCCCTCCACCTTCAGAACCACACCCTCACCAAAACGGGAATGCAACACTTTGTCGCCCACTTTGATGGAAGGAAGAGATGAAGAAGCGGGTGATGGTGATGGTGTTCTTGAAGGAACTGGATTCGGTCTTTGAATACGTGAGTCAGAAGGCGAAACCGTTTTCCCTCCATGCTGTACAGGACTCACCGGTGTGAGTTTAACATCCCTCACATTCGATTTGCCAAAATGATTGTTGTCGAAAGTATCGTTCTGCCATCTATGCAAGCTTCGACGCATAGGAGCTGCATCATCCATAAAAGTCTCACGTTTCTGTTGAAGCAATTTGACATCGATGTCATGAAGGAAACGGCTCTCCGGATTGAACTCAGACTTTCCGAACCGCATTCTCTGTCGGGCGCAGGTAAGGTAACAATGCTTTTCCGCCCTTGTGATTGCAACATAGAGGAGACGGCGCTCCTCTTCCAATTCGCGTGGTGAATAAACTGAACGCGGACTGGGAAAAATATTCTCCTCCAGGCCCACGACAAAAACAGTGGTAAATTCCAGACCTTTAGAACTATGGATTGTCATGAGCGAAACTCTCCCGCTCTCATCATCACCATCGCTGTCGAGGTCGGAATAAAGAGCCACCTCCTGAAGGTAATCAGTAAGAAATATCTCATCGCTTCTGTCCTCCTCTTTTGCTTGCTGGACAAAATCAAGAAGACTGTTCAGCATCTCGTCAAGGTTTTCTTTTCTGGACAATCCCTCCGGGGTGTTGTCAGCAAGAAGCTCACGGGCTATGCCCGAGACAGTGATGATGTCCTTGCCAAGCGTATAGGCATCGGCGGAGTCTCTTTCAATGATAAAACCGGAAATCAAGTCATGGAAAGCGTTTATACTGGTTATTGTACGTTTGCTCACCTGCAATTCATACTGTGCCGGATTGGAGACAACGCTCCATAGACTCACATGATTTCGGCTTGCAGTTTCGCTTATTTTATTCAAAGTGGTGGCACCAATGCCTCTTGTAGGATAATTGATGATGCGACGCAATGCCTCCTCATCGTCTGGATTGGTTACAACCCTAAAATAGGCTATGATATCCTTAACTTCCTTGCGCTGATAGTAACTCAATCCGCCATACACCCTATAAGGAATGCTGTCTTTAAGCATCTGTTCCTCAAACGTTTTGCTCTGGACATTGGTTCTATAGAGCACGGCAAAGTCATCATAACCGGCATGCTCATCTCTCATCAGTTGTCTGATGATGCGGCACACAGTGATGGCTTCAACCTTATCGGTAGATACAGGACAGAAGATAATTTTGTCGCCTTCATCATTGTTACTGTAGACATCTTTCTTTATCTGCCACTTATTATGTTGAATCAGGCTGTTGGCAGCTTTCACAATGCGCTGGGTGGAACGGTAATTACGCTCCAATTTGAAGAGACGCGAGCCTTCATACTGTTGCTGAAAAGCGAGAATATTGTCAATATTGGCACCCCTGAAAGCGTAGATACTCTGTGCATCATCGCCAACCACACACACATGCTGATGCTCGGCTGTCAGCTGGTACACTATGCGTTGCTGAGCCACGTTTGTATCCTGATATTCATCCACAAGTACAAACCGGAAACGTTCTGCATATTTTTTCCTTACATCCTCATGGTCTCTGAACAGAATGTAAGTATAAAGCAGCAAGTCGTCAAAATCCATGGCATTGGCCTGTTTGCAGCGGGCGGCATAGGCCAAATAAATCTGATAAATCGCGCCCATTTTCATTTCCTTGTCTCTTTGCAAAGCTTCTTTGTTTTCAGCATACATCTCTGCAGAAACAAGGTGGTTTTTAGCCATGGAGATAACACTGTGTACTGAGGCTGGTTTATAAACCTTTTCATCGAGTGCCATCTCCTTGATAATCAACTTTATCAAAGAATTGGAGTCAGACTCATCATAAATGGTGAAATTGGGTAAGAAATCAAGGTGGTGGCATTCCTTTCTCAAAATCCTGGAAAACACACTGTGAAAAGTACCCATATACAATCCTTTAGAAGAGGCGGGACCCACCAGTTTTTCAATACGGTCTTTCATTTCCCTTGCAGCCTTGTTGGTGAAAGTAAGGGCAAGAAGATTCCAAGGCATATAGCCTGATTGCAAAAGATATGCAATCTTGTAGGTAAGCACTCTTGTCTTGCCTGAACCAGCACCTGCGATTACGAGTGAAGCTCCATCGATATATTCGACAGCTTTACGTTGACTATCATTCAGTTGTTCAAGAAATGAGAGATTCATTTTCTATTTATAAATATATGGCTTTGAGGCTCTTTGGTGTATTCTCTAATTTGTATGTGGGGACAATCACTTAATCCCGCGATCCATTCATTTCTCTTCTAATGAGAATGATTGGTTATTGCTTCCAATTATTTCTTGTAAACACCCCCAGAAACCGTTTTGGGGTCATAAGTTTCTCCTTCTTTAGGGAAAGAGGGTATTGTTTTCATCTGCGTCAATATCTGACGTTGCCTTTTTTTCATATAGGAGCTCGGAGTTTTGGAGCTGAAGAACAGAGGGTTAGGCAACGTGGCAGCGATAAGGGCACAATCATTGCGCGTCAGTTCGGAAGCATCGGTATTGAAATGCTGCTCAGCCACAGCCTGTGCTCCATAGATGCCTTTTCCCATCTCAATCGAGTTGAGATATACTTCCATGATACGTTGTTTGCTCCAAAATAATTCTATGAGTACAGTGAAATAGGCTTCTATGCCTTTACCTACGTAACCACGTTTTGGCCAGAGGAAAACATTTTTAGCTGTCTGCTGTGAGATGGAACTTCCACCTCTCTGGCGGGTATGGGTCTTGTTATACTTATGAGCTTCCATAATAGCCTTGGTGTCAAACCCGTGATGCAGCAAGAACAACTGGTCCTCACTGGCCATGACCGCCACGGGAAGATGAGGCGAAACCTCACTAAGAGGTTTCCAAGTGTGATGCAAGACAGGAGTCTGTCCATCGGAAACTTGCTCAAAGCACCGTATCAACATCAAAGGTGTAATATAAACGGGTAGGAATCTATAGGCAATAACGGCTAAAATAGACGAAGACAAAAACAAAATGACCAACCACTTGATAACCCGCAGGAAAAATCTCACAACTATCATTTTCGAAAAAACGGGCGGATCAACTATGAATCCGCCCTTATTTTAAACTGTTTATGACTACACTTTGTAGTCCTAAAATTACATATTACCGAAGAGTACCAGCATTGGCAGCGTCAATCATCGACTGGCTTGCATAGATGTAAACATCCACACGACGATTCTGCTGTCTTCCAGCGGCTGTAGAGTTGTCAGCAACAGGCATCGACGAGCCAAAGCCGGAAACATTCACAAACTGGCTTGAGGGAACACCGTTAGCAACCAGGAAGTTAGCCACGGACTGTGCTCTGCGCTCAGAAAGAGGCTGGTTGACTGCATCAGAACCAGTGCTGTCGGTGTGACCCTGAATGTCGACCAAGGTCTGAGGCTCAGTCTTCAGCATATTGACAAACTGGAGAAGTGATCTTTTTGAGGTAGCATTGAGGTCAGCCTTGTTGGTGGCGAACAGGATACCGCCATCAAACGACATCTTCACAGCAGCGAGACCGTTGGCATCGGTCACTTCCTCCACCTTGGCATTCTCCACAGCAGCAGCCTTAGCCTTCACCTTATCCATGTGCTTGCCAATAAGTGCACCAGCACCTGTACCAACTGCAGTACCGATAGCAGCACCGATAACAGTGCTCTTTGTATTGTGGCCGATAATCTGACCGATTGCAGCACCTAAAGCGGCACCACCACCAGCTCCCAGCAAACTACCTGTACCAGCATTGGTTCCACATCCGAGAACCAGCATTGCACTCATGACGAGTGTCATAAATTTCATTTTTTTCATAATTGCAATTGTATTTTAAAAATTAATATGTAAAAACATCTTTACAATACGATGCAAAAATACAAAATAATTCGAACAAACCAAATCATTGTTGAATAAAAAAACATTTCTTTAGTATTTTTGTTTTATCATGTCCCTCTTTTTCAAAAAAAAACCGGCCTCTCCCTAAAAAAACCAAGGCAGGACCGGTAAAAAGATAAAGAAATTAATAAAAATTATCCATGAAGGGGATGAAATAGCACTGTGAATTATGTCAGCTAAAACTCACGTTCCATTATTTCGATGCACATACGGCTGTTGTGATAGGGACATTTCCAGAATCCAGCCTTGTCGTCGATAGTGTTCAAAGTTCCATCTTTATGACGGCTCCAATACCACTCGCCTCCCTCATAGTCAATCAGATTATTCTTGATGTACTGCCAGCATCCGACGGCTTTGTGCCATGCTTCCTCATCATCAAAATGCTGATAGATATTGGCAAATCCCACCACAGTCTCGGCTTGCACCCACCAATGGAGGTCGTCGTCAACATCTCCCGTATCAAGATTTGCCTCATGTATCATCGAACCGTCAGGGTTCAAACCCTTTTCGGATGCTCTAGCCACAAGTCTGACGATAGGCTCCACCCTACGAAGAACCTCTTCATCACCCAACACCAATGCGGCCTCATGCATTAGCCATGAACACTCTATGTCATGGCCGTAACTTTCCAATTGGCCGGCACCACGTGTCCAATCATTTTCAAAAAACAAATCCAGATGATGCGTCTCGGGATTCAATATCTTGTCGGTGAAAATACCGATTATGTTGCGAAGTGCGTCTTCCAGACGCTCATCCTTCCATACACGATACAGGTTGGCATAGGGCTCGATAATATGAAGGTGTGTGTTTTGCGACTTCGGATAATTGGCATCGAGTTCAGAAAGCCGCATGTCGGCCATCTCACCCCATTCACGTGTGCATGCCTCAATATATCCGTTGAATTGCCGGTCGAAAGAATGTTCCTCAATACATTCGAATAGACGGATGGCATAATCCAAAGCCTCTTTGTCGCCAGTGGCACGTACGTACTCACTCAGACCGTATATCATGAAGCCAATGGCATAAAACTGCTTCTTGGTGTCTTTCGGATGTCCAAGATAATCTACCGACCAATATGTTCCACCATACTGCTCATCATAAAAATGCTCAAGAATATAATCTTTCATTCGTGTGGCAGCCATCAGGTATTCGGTTTTACCCAACACCCGATAAGCAGCCGAGAACGACCAAAGGATTCGTGCAGAAAGAATGCCACCCTTATCAGCATCCTTCACCAACACACCTTTGCCTGTCATCTGTCCGTAAAAGCCTCCATGCTCAACGTCCATCATCTTGTCGAGCCAAAAACGCAGGATGTTGTTTTCTAAAACATCTTGCATTTCATTTTTCACTATCTTTATCTCGTCATTAATCATTATTTCTTAATAGGATAGAGATAAGTAAGAAGAATGATAAGAGCGGCAATTACTGCAGGGAAGATTGAGAAGAGGCACCAAACCATATTAAGCACAGAGTCGGTAATAGAGGCAGGGTCAACACTTGTGTTACCCATCTCATCTGTAATCATGCTGGCGCCAGCAAGACCCAAGAAGAGTGCTACCAATGAACCGGAAATAGCCGTGCCGAACTTTTGTGCCATTGTACCAGACGAGAATATGAGACCTGTTGAAGAAGTGCCATTCTTTTCTGTTGCATAATCTGCCACATCAGCATACATTGACCACAACAGCGGAGAATACAGTCCAATACCTATCGATGTGAGTATCACCAAGAGCACCATCACCCAGATATAGGCGGGATCCATTGGTATGAAGAAAAATCCTACTGAGAACACAAGGCAAATAATGGCAGATACCTGGAATGCCTTCTTTTTGGATCCCATCCATTGGGTGAACTTAGGTGAAAGACCACCGAAAACCATACAAGTGAGTTCTCCGAAAGTCATGAAAACAGTATAGTTGATAATCAGTCCACTTATGGTGACATCACCTTTCAAACAGTACTCGAATAGATAACCGGCAACAGCATATCTGAATCCGTTGAAGAAATTGGTACAGATACCTATAAGAGTAAGGTAAATCCATGGCTTATTCCTGAAGAGGTCGGCAAAAGGCTTGAATGAGAACTTCTCTGCGCGCACTGGTTTGAGACGTTCTTTGGTGAGCAAGCCACAGGCCAGTGTTCCTACAGCCGCGATGATGCCGAAGAGAGCACCCAGAACCGCATATTGATGCTGAGGCGTGCCTCCCACCATCTTTTGCAGATAGGGGAAAGAAAGAAGTGTGACAAATCCCATGGCGTATGCACCGACCATGCGGAAAGAAGAGAACTGATTTTTCTCATTGTCATCATCGGTCATCACACCAAGGAGTGAGCCATAGGGCACATTGACAGCTGTATACATGGCCATCATAAGCAGATAGAGAGAGTAAGCCCAGATACGTTTGCCCACAGGCCCAAAGTCGGGAGTGTAGAGCAAGAGAGCAAAAATGAGTCCGAAAGGAATGGCTCCAAATATGAGCCATGGCCTGTAAGTCCCCCATTTAGACTGTGTGCGGTCGGCCAGGGAGCCCATAAGGGGGTCGGTCACCACATCAAACATTCTCGCAATGAGCATCAAAGTGGCAGCATCGGCAAAAGTCAGACCGAACACATTGGTGAAAAAGAGCGGGAAAGCGATAGACATGATTTTCCATGTAATACCACCAGCTGCAGCATCTCCCAATGCATATCCAATTTTTTCTTTTAAACTTGCCATTGTATATTTTCGATTAATAGGTTATAATAATTTTTTATTTTTGGCCACAAGGCGTTTGATAGTCTCGACCGAGGCAGATGTGGTCAATCCGTCGACAGGAGTATTCATGCAATAGTCCACGAGTTGGTCAATGGTTGAAGTTGCCACATGCATACGGGTATCGCTCGAAGCATAATAAATAAACACCTTGCCATCCTCATCGGCAATCCATCCATTGGCAAACACAACATTCATCACATCTCCGATATATTCCCATCCTTCCGGAACAAGGAAATAACCGCCAGGCTGCGCGATAACACGTGTCGGGTCATCGAGAGCGGTCATATACATATAAAGCACGTATCTCAGTCCGCTTGCACATGAACGGACACCATGAGCAAGATGCAGCCATCCACGGTCGGTCTTGATGGGGTGTGGTCCCTCACCGTTTTTCACCTCCATGATGGTATGATAATGGCGGGCATTGATGATTTTCTCCTCTTTCACTTCTGCATGGGTAATGTCATCAACCAGTGCCCATCCTATACCACCTCCCGAGCCTGTGTCGATGAACCCGTCCTGTGGCCGGGTATAGAAAGCATATTTTCCATCCACAAACTCTGGATGAAGTACGACATTGCGCTGCTGACTCTTGGATTTAAGGTCTGGCAACCGTTCCCAGTTGACAAGGTCCTTGGTTCTGGCAATGGCCGCCGTCGCAGTGGCTGCCGAGAGATTGTCAGGTTCTTTTTCGTCATGACGCTCTGCACAGAACACGCCATATATCCATCCATCTTCGTGCGCAGTAATGCGCATGTCATAGATATTAGTGGCAGGAATCACGTCATCGGGCATGGTGACAGGCTCATCCCAAAAGCGGAAATTATCAATGCCATTGGGACTTTCTGCAACAGCAAAGAATGACTTCCGGTCGGCACCTTCAACCCGTACGATGATGACATATTTTCCATTCCATTTAATGGCACCACTGTTAAGCGTGGCATTCATCATTATACGCTGCATGAGGAAAGGATTGTCTTTCTCATCGAAATCATACCGCCAAATGAGCGGAGTATGTTCTGCCGTAACAATAGGATTCTTGTACTTGGTATAGATACCATTGCCCCACTCCATGGGCTCATTTTTTATTGAGAGAAAATCCTCATGCCTTTTCTTGAGTGCCTCTACTCTTTTGGAAAATTCATTCATATCAGCAGTTATTTATAGTTAAGAATATTCCTTAGGAATAATGTATTGTTCGCTTTATATAATTTCTTGAAATCCTTGGCGGAGAGCTGTTCGGGACTCGGACCGAAATACTCTTCCTTATAGTTTCTCCAATTGAGGAAATAACAAATGCTGTAACGGTCGAGAATCGGCTTGAACACCCTCGTCCACCAAGTGGCATCAGGATTATTCTTATAGCCACACTCTGTCAATGCAAAGAGTTTACCATTATTTTTGGCAAAAGCACTGATAAAGTCAAGATCTGCGGTTATCTGCTTCACGAAATCTTCTTCCGTGCCCCACTGATATGCATCCTCGCCTATGAGGGTCACACGGTCATTGCCGGGATATCTCTTAAGGAAACGTTCTTCCGTCCACCCTCCGTCGAGATTCGGTGAATAACTCCAAAGCAAATTATCAAAGCCCTGTTCAATCATATAGTCCTGCAACATGTTCCAAAGAGCCCTGTACTCTTCATCCGAGCATAATTTCTGCCCCCACCAGAACCAAGACCCGTTGTTCTCATGCCACGGCCTGAAAATGATGGGAACGGGGATGCTATCCTCGGTTTTCAATGTTTTGATAAAACGAGCCACACGTCCCATCCACAGTTTGAACAATTCATGGCGACTGCCACCGGGCAGAATGCTTTTCACGACCTTGTCGGACGACACGTCCCATGAGGTGCCGCCAGTGAGCGGATTCCTGGGATGCCAACTCAATGTAACAATTCCTCCACGGTTGTAGTGGGCAATCAGCTCATCGTGAATTCTCGTAAAAGGAACACTGTCGAGATTCTTCAAGTCACCTTTTTCTATTCCTCCGAGGTCGAAGCCCATAACAGCCGGGTAATCACCCACCAACGCCTTTATGTCACTACGGTTCAATTCCCATTCCCATGTGAGGCCATAGAATGGATCATCTTGATGACCATACATATATCCAGCAGGAAGGATATTGCGCAGTCTTTGTTCAAGTCTTGCAGCTCCACTTGAAGGAATTACAGATATATCTTTGGAAAACAATGTATTAGGCATGTTATACAAATTAACAAAATCAGCTGCACAAGCCTTTTCTGGTGCAGGTCCGAAATTTTCATTTGGTTGGTCCCATGCGTTGCGCCACAGCAGTACATAAGAGATTGGGTAATCCTTCACGGCCTCCCACATGCCTTTGGTGAACCATTCCGCATCAGTGGTGTTGCGTTGTCCGGTTTCTGAGACACAAACGATTTTATTGCGTTCCTGTCCGATTTTTGTCATCACCTCCAGGTCTTCCCTTACCTGATGGATATACTGTTCCCTATTGTTGCCGGCATAAACATCCACACCTATCAAATCCACGTAATCATCGCCTGGATAATAGCGCATGAAGCTTTCCTCAGTCTCATTGGGAGACGCGCCGGGAGAATAGCAATAGAGACAGTTGTCAACGCCATAGTGCTTGAGCCTCTTCACTGTATACCGGAAAAGTTCAATGTATTCCTCTGGTGTACAGGAATCTTTTCCCCACCAGAACCATCCACCATGCATTTCATGCCATGGACGGAAGATGACGGGTACACTCAGCCCATTCTCGGTTTTAAGTGACTTGAGGAAATCGGCAACCACGGCTATCCATCCGGCGAATTTGGCATGGGCCTTTCCGCCATGCAGCACTTCCTTGACAGGTCTTCCTGAAGGGTCCCAAGCGTTTTTACCTGTCACAGGATTCCATGCGTGCCAACTGATGGTGACGATTCCTCCTCTCAAATGGTGAGCGATTATTTCCTTTCTCATCCTATCAAAAGGAACACCATCGAGGTTTTTCAACGAATCAAGTTCTATCTGACCAAGCTCGCACCCAAGCACGGCAGGATAATCTCCACATACATCTTTCACATCACTTCGGTTCTCCTCCCATTTCCATGTTGTTCCGTAGAAAGGAGTATCCTGATGTCCAATCATAATACCCACTTTTTGGAGTTGAATGAGTCTTGCTTTAAACAATTCAAGTGGAGTCTTGGCATTCATTCCGGCGCTTATTGCCATAGCAGCCATAAAAAACAGTAGTCTATTCATAGATTATAGGTTATGTTTTCATTGGGCAATCAGTCTCTCAATCCCATTTGACGCAGCAAAAAGAGTTCCCATTCGTCCCACTGCTCCTGGTACCAAAAATGGCGGGTCATCTGATAGATGCTGATCGTCTTGGGTGCATTGACCACGTTGTAAACGCTCCATGCCGTGGAGGGAGGTACCACATCGTCGTTATACCCGAACGAATACCATCCGGGGCACTTGATTCGGCGTGCGAAATTGATGCCGTCATAATACCGGGCACCCTCAACCTTTTTTATATCAAGCGACTTCTGACCATAGAAATAATGCGGCCATCCACAGGCTTTTCCTTTTAAAGCCGACTCATAATCACACATGGCATCATGAACGGCAGCAAGAAAAGTAACTCTATTGTCAAGGGCAGCCACAGCCAGCGACAAGAATCCACCCTGTGAGGAACCCGTCACGCCAATGTGCTGTCCGTCCCACTCAGGCATGGCAGCAATGAAGTCTACGCCTCTGACGGCACCTGTCACAATTCGTCTATATGCATTTCTATAGGGGTCGTCAAGATTGGTCTGCCAGTAACCGTCAAGGGCACCATTGTGCAGATTGTCGTAAACCTGCTGCTCCATCGTAACGGGAATGCCATGTACGCCAATCTCAAGCACCACTGCTCCTTGAGAAGCTGTCCACACATCGCCACCATAAGGTCTGACACCGGCACCGGGCACTCTTAGCAAAGCAGGATATTTGCCTGACTTGACAGGCACGCAGAGAATACCGTACATTCTGCTTCCAGGCTTGTTGTTCACATAACTTACCTCATAGACATTCACATCCTCTGTGCATCTGTCGGGTAACAACGTCTTGTGGACATCCAACTTGTTGTTACGCGCCTCATCAAGAGTCTTTTTCCAAAAAGTGTCAAAATCGGCGGGGCATTTTGTCTCAGGCATAATTTTCTCTGGAGAGAAAGCTGCCGTACACATGCCATCATATTTTTTCCCGTCGACAGTGGCAATAACCTTGATTCGGTAGAAACCAGGACTCTTCATTTGGCCGCTCCACTTCATGGTACCATCTTTTAGCACGACACCGCTTTTCCTTACATCAGGATACATGTCAGGACCAGCCTCATAATCCACAGTCACGTTTTTCAGGAGTGAGCCCGACTTTCTCACCTCCACATAGAAGTTGGCTTTCTCGCCCACATTGTAATTCCAGTCGTCATGATCAGGGTAAACGTTCACCACAATATTGTTTCCCCTGATTTGTGCGAACAACGCGACAGGCAGGAAAACTAAAAACAACAGTACTGTTTTTCTCATATCTAAGATAGTTGTATTATTTGTTGGCTCCAATATTCGCCATTCTCTGCACCTCATCACTGACCACCTTCAGGGTAGAAGAATCGGAGGCAAACACAGAATTCAAACCTTGAGCTTCCTGAGCCGGGTCACCAGTGTAATCATCGCCCACCATCCACTGTTCGTGGGCAGGCTCTGCGAAGCCGCCCCAACCCCAGAAGTTGCAACCGGCAAAGCATCCGCCTTTTTCAGCATTGTCGCCTACAAGAGAGAAAATAAAACGGTAATAGCCATCGCGTCCTTCTGTAGTGGCATCTTTCGTGAACTTGAAGCCGTCTCTTGGATAGCCAAATTCTTCCATCACAAGGGGTTTTTGGAGTTTTTGACAAATGGCTATATGCTTGTCGATGTAATCTTTAGTGTTTTCACAGCTCTTTTGCAGATGCTCAACCAATGAATCAGGCTTTGCCCAGCCCCAGTTGTAAGGCCAAAGATGGATATTGCAGTAGTCTACGTTTTTGTCGGAACAGATACGCTCATAAACCCCGAAGTCGTTCTCGCAGCCCCAGGCTCCTTCACTTCCGATAGAGATGAGATGATTGGCATCTAAGCTTCTTATAAGTGCGGAAGCCTCAGCAAGCCATTTTTCAAAGTCGGGAAGAGCCTCTTTCGAGAAAGCCCTTGGCTCATTGCCAATCTGCCAAGACATGATAGCAGGGTCTTCAGAATATTTCTTGCCTGTGTACCGGTTGGTACGTCCGATGACGTCTTTGACATATTGATAGAAAAGCTGGTGAGCCTTTTCACTGGATGCATATTTGGAAACAAACTCCATAAAAGCAGGGTAGCCATCCTCGTTGGGACGTGGGGCCTTCCCCTCACCGGCATGTTGCAAATAGAATCCGTATCCACCACTCCACTCCCAAGAGTTGTTGAGATAGAGCACAGCCACCATGTCGCGTTTGCCCATCTCCATGAGCAGATAGTCCAGACCATCGAAGATTGTATCATTATAAACACCGGGTGATACTTGGAGCGTTGGTTCCACTTTGGTTGTCACACCTCTTTCGCCATCGCTACCCACAAGGATGCGGAGGTTGTCGATACCCATCTGCTTCATAAAGTCCAGCTCGCGGGCAAGTCTTTCCCTGTCTCCTCCTTGCCCTTCACTTGCCAATATGGCACCATACCAGAAATTGGTACCCACATAATAATACGGTTTACCATTTCGCACAAAATGTCCGTTTTCCACTTTTACGAATTGGTCATTTACCTCATTCGATCCACAGGCTACCATCATCATGACAGCGGTCATTAAGAAAAACTGCAAAAATAATTTCAATTTCATCATGGTATTATTTTCAATACAGCTGCAAAGATAATAATAAACAAACAAAACAAATAATATTATTTTAACCTTATTTGATATTATAAAACTACAAGGAGAGAAAATGCCTGTTCTGCATTCTCTCTCCTTGTCAATCAGGATTTAATCTTATCGGGAGTAATCTTTTCTGTCTATTTCAGACCATTGAAAAGTGCATCCACGATTTCTGATTCATACCATTGGAGTGAAGTTCTGTCCATAAGACCCATCCACCACAAACCGGCAGTACCGTTGGCCTTGAATTTCTGGGCCATATACGTGGCATACTTGATACGTTCACCCGATGCTTTCTTTCCATCTATGGCACCGAACTCACCAAAGAAGGCAGGAATGCCGAGCTCGCTTGCGCGTGAAATGACACGAGTGAAGACGTCGTCAATCTCGGTCATACACGACTGGTCGAAGACAAGGATACTCCACTCACCGTTTTCATTACAGAAATTGTAGGGGTCGTAGCTGTGTACTGACATGATGATGTGGTTGGAGTGTACGTCCTCTGGCAAAGCCATCTCATCAAGCACCACCTTCGAGTTACCTCCTGCATAGGGATTAATGACCAAGTTTCTGTACTCATTGTTACCACCTGTAGCCCTAACTGCGTCGACGAAATCCTGATGCAGCAACCGGATGGCCTTATAACTGTCGGAACCGGCTGCTGGAGGAGTCCATCCTTCATTGGAGTTGGTAAAGAGAATCTCGTTGAATGCCTCGAAGAGCAGATGGTCACCATAATCGCGGAAGATATTGGCAATCTGTGTCCACAACTTCTTGAAACGCACACTGCTTGTGGGATAAGTTTCCATGTTGGCTTGCAGCCATGCCGTTTCGTCAGAACCTGTATCATGCTGAACATTGAGGATGCAATAGCAACCAGCAGCAATCACCATATCAACCACTTGCTTCACCCTTGACATCCATGCAGCATCAACTACGTCGTTTTCGTTCATGTGGGGTTTCCACGTGACTGGAATACGGATGACATTAAAGCCTTTATCGGCAATGGCATTGATAATCTCAGGAGTTGTCTCGGGCTGTCCCCATGCCTTTTCCCAGTCGGCAGGAGTTTTACCTTCTGGATTCCACCAATCGCCATGGGGATTCGAATCAAGTGTGTTGCCAAGATTATAACCAATCACAAAGTTCTCAACTGTGGCAAACGAACTGGGGAATTTGTCTCCAGGATCGGTTCCGACACCCTTTTGGGCCACAGACACCGTCTTTGTGACATTGCCCGATTGGAAAGTAATGGTAGTGGAACGGGCGTCACCCTCGTTTTTCACAACATTCACTCTCACATAAGAGCGCTTTGTCTTGGAACCGTAACCGGCATGGTTTGAAATGGTTGCCCAACTCTCATCCTCGACAGAGGCAGTCCAGTCTGCATCGCATTCCACTCCAATTATAGTAGAACCAGCCGGAACTTG
>JAEEGL011999627.1_pt1 | contig 58974 bp, 58 predicted proteins | sample 9134231 | NCBI WGS metagenome assembly JAEEGL01 (sample SAMN16246548, study PRJNA631951) | gut metagenome | biome: gut microbiome; feature: rumen; material: fiber-attached | host: Bos | place: Iran: Karaj | collected 2018-10
GATAAAAAAATTGAGAAAGAAGTAGTTTTAGATCAACCAAAAAAGAAACATACTGGATTAATTGTAGGTATCTGCTTTGGTACTGTCATTACAATTTTACTAGTTGTCATTATAATACTTTTACTTACTCAGGTAGGAGCTAAATCATCTAACGATAATGATGGCTCAAAGAGTTCAAATAACACAAATAATAGTGAACATAAGAACAACTATATTAATCAAGGAAACGATGTTAAGCATCAAGAGGTTAAAGTAAAAACCTCTACTGATAAACACATTCAATATATTAAAGACTATGCAGGCAAAAATGCAGCATCTATTGGTTATGAATCATTAGGTGGTGATAGACGTGATCATTATGGTGCCGTTACAGTAGAACTAGTATTTGTGAATTCAGAAGGAAGCTATATTGGAGTTTCTGATGAAGATTTAAAAAATTATGTAGTAATCGATCAAAACTATGAACCTAACTCAGAATTAAAAATTGTATTTGATAAAGACTCTTCAGGAAATGAATATAGTTATTTAGTAGATTGGCAAAGTATAAATACTATAATTTTAAGAGTTAAAAAAGTAGGAGAAAAGAATCCTAATTTTGATAATAATTTAGTAAGACCTTTAATACCAAATGATAAATATGAAGACTATGTTAAAGACTATGTAGGATTAAACTTAGCTAATTGTGGATATCTTTCATTAGGTGGTGACCTAAGAGATCACTATGGAGATACTACTGTAGAATTGAAGATTCAAACAAATGATGGATCTTATATTGATGTAAAAGAAAGTGAAGCATTAAAAGATTATAAAGTAGTATCTCAAGATGTAGAACCAAATACTAAAATAAGTATGGTATATGATAAAAGTTCTGACGGAATAGAATATAGCTGGACTGAATCTCAAAGTGTTGAACAAATTTACTTATCAGTAGAAAAAATAAAATAATTCTTAGAATATGAAATAAGAAAATTAGCGTAAAAGCTAATTTTTTTCAGTGTGTTTTTAATCTTAATTCAGAATGTTACAAAATGCAAATATTAGGACAATAAAAAAATCTTAATAAGGGTTGAAAAAAATCCAGCCCTTTTTGTTTATAAAATAGAAATAAAAACATTGTCAAAAATCTAAGAAAGAAAAATAGATATGATTAAATGTTTAAAAAGAAACTAATAAAAAACACCAAATATTAATATAAGATTGAACTTTTAAGAAGATGAAAATCTTCTTTTTTTGTGCTAAAATAAAAATGCAAGAATAAAGAGATGCGTTTAGATAATAGGCTTCTTAAAAGCAAAAAAGGAGAAAACAAACATGATATTAAATCTCTGTGACAAATCACATATAGTACAATTATTTTTGATAGTTAAAACGTTTGTAAAAATAGCCTGTATTATTGCACCTATCATTGTAATAATTATATGCATAAAAGAGTTGTATAAAATAGTAATTAACGGTAAAGAAGATGAATTAAAAGAAGCTATTAAAATTAACGTTAAAAGAATAATTGCATGTATAATCGTTTTTTTCTTGCCAACTATAATTAATTATATATTCACAGAAATTGTTAATACTAAAAATACAGAAGTCCTAGCATGTTTTGAAGCGGCTTCCACAGAAAAAGTCAAAGAATTAAAAGCAAAAGAAGAGGAAGAAAGAAAAGCAGCTCTAAAAGCTAAAGAAGCTGAAACCAAAAGACTTCTTAAGAAAAAAAATGAAGCAGATCAAAAAAGAAAAGAAGCCGACAAAAAGACTTATGAAAAATGGAAAAAAGAAAGAGAAACTAAAAAAAACAATGGAGTTAACTTAAATAATAAACCTGTAGAAACCACTATTGAACAGCAAAAAGTATTGGAAGGAACAAGAAATAGTACCAAAAATGCTGAAGGAGCAAAAGTTACAGCTTCCAAAAACGCATTTAGTAGTAATACTCAAGAAATAGTAAATGCACACATGTTTGACTTTAATGTCGATAATTATGACCAAGTGATTCAATCATTTGGTGGTTATGAAAACTATTTAAAATCATTGGGTGGAGTATTTACCAAATATGCAGGAGTAGAAAATGCCCATATAACCACAAAAGAAGAATTTAAAGAAGTTGGAGAATATGTTTGGGGCATAATGACTATGTACGGCTTTGAATACCGTAACTATAAAACTTGTAATAACTGTAATGGCGATAAATGGCGAAGCGATGAAGGTGGTACCAACGATGCTTTCTATCCTGGAACTAGAGGATGCTGTTTAAATGAAAATCCAACAGGTTTAACAATCGACGAGGTCGCATCAAAAAGAAAAGGAAATGGTATGACAACAAACTGTGCTTTAGGAGTAGAGTGGTTATTACGTAAAAGTGGATTAATGAAAGTAAGTGACCCTTATGCTTGGAATGAATACATGTCCAAAGGGCAAATCATTACAGATGCTTCAAAACTACAACCAGGTGACATTATGATGTATTGGAATACAGACAAAGATATTAGTAATATTCGCAACTGGAACAGTGATACTTGGTGGTCAGGTTGGTTCCATATAAATATTGTTGGAGAAAGAAATGATAGCAATGGAACTATAACATATTACGATTCAGGGCATTATTTCACTCAATCCGGAAACTATAAATATGTTAGAAAAATTGGTCAGTATCCATATGAATGGGCTGCCGATTGGGTAGGTATAAGATTATTTGATTTAAAATAACAAATAAATAAGACTAGAGAAATCTAGTCTTATTTTTGTTATTTGACTTATAAAATAATGTATGCTAGCATAAAAGTATAAGATGGAGAGTGATAGACATGTCAGTAGTAAGTTTTAAATCTAGATCATTTTCTAGAAAAAAATTAGAACAGGCAATCAGCGAAGGAAGAGCACAATACTTGTGTGAAGGAAATAATTATGAAGATTTTTATTTTTTAGATAACAGAATAGTTGCAAAATGGTGTGAAAATCCTGATAGTCAATTCGATAGTTGGCCAACTGCAGGTGAATTAGATTTAGATGATTTCTTAGCTGAAGTAAAAAGAATAGAAAAAATGCCAGCCAAAGAAAAAGAAAATATTGCAAGAATTATTAGTGAAAATGAAGCTGCTATCAGGCAAAGAGAATACGATCGTGATTTAGCAGAAGCAAAAGTTTCTGTTGAAGCTTCACTAAAGAGTTTAATATACAGTATTAAACGCTTAGAAGAATTTGGAATTAAAAGCGACTGGATTATTTCAAGAGATGGCAAACAAGAATTTGAAACATCTAAAGAAGAAACATTTGGAAGTAAAGTATAATCTTTTAAAAGATTATATTTTTTTAAGAAAAAATAAATGATATAATAAACTTGAAGGAGATTTGTATGAAAAAAAGAATTATATTAGGTTTATTTGTACTATTATTGCTTCTATCAGTAGCTAGTTGTGGAACTAAAGATGATGACAATGATAGAGACAATAATAGAACTCATGAAAAAAGAAGTTCACGCAAAAAAGAAAAAGAGAAGGAAAAGGCCAAAGAAGAAGATAATAAAATCATTGAAGATGACGATATTATCATAGATGACGAAATTATAGATGTGGATGATGAAGATAATCAACCACCAGCAAATGATGTAACTGTAAAAGAAGTAATAAATTGTGATGGTTGCGTATTTGCTTATTTTAGTGGAGAAGGTACTGAAGCAAAGAACATAGGAGATTCAATAACACCAGATGAATATACATCAGATATTAAAACTCTTAAAACAAGTGGTGGAAAACAAAGACATAACTTCTTTGGTTTAGTATTAAATGGTAATACTATTGCAAGAGCTTATGCATGTATATTAAAAGATGATAAAATCTACTGCATAGAAGGTTCTACTAATGGCGCTTACCACCAAAGTAATATTGCAATCTTAAATCAAATATTCGCATCAGACCAATGTAAGACACTATCTGATGGTCATAATTATTGGTGTACAGACGGTAGTTATAATGGTAATACTAAAACATCCGGTTACACTGATATGCATTATGAAACAAGTTGTACTATATATGGAGCAGATTCTAATACTGGTAAACTAATTTGTCACTAAAAAAAGCTAGAGAAATCTAGTCTTTTTTGTTATTATAATAAATAATAGAAAAGAGTAATTGAATTATGGAAAAACCAAATATTAAAATATATAATACTTATAATAAATAATAATTTAAGTTTCAAAGAAATCAAGTCAACCATTAGTATGTGTAATCTATATATGACTTTGCTTATAATAAAGTCATGAAAGGAGAAAAGTTCATGGATTTAATTAAGATCGGTAAATTTATTGCTGAGTGTAGAAAAAAGAAAAATCTAACCCAAGAACAATTGGCAGAAAAACTATATATAACAGATCGTGCAGTATCAAAATGGGAAAGAGGATTATCTCTACCTGATGCAGATAAAATGTTAGAATTATGTAGCATACTTGAAATTAATGTCAATGAACTTTTAAATGGTGAAAAGATAGAAATGAAAGATTATGATAAAAAAGCAGATGAATTAATAATTGAGCTAGCTAAACAAGAAGAATTAAAAAACAAAAAAATGATCATAGATATGTATGTTTTAGCAATAACTACAGTGGTATTCTATATAGGAATAACTCTACTAGCAGCATATACATTGGGAGAAGGAACACTATTTGGGATTATAGTTCTTATTTCTACTATCATTTTAGTAATAATTGCTTTCTATGCATTTAAACTAGAAATTGATGCTGGCTATTATGAATGTAAAAAATGCCATCATAGATATGTTCCTACGTCTTATTGGAAAACAATGATATCTCCTCATATAGATACAACAAGATACTTAAAATGTCCTAAATGCGGTAAAAGAAGTTGGTCTAGAAAAGTTATGAGTAAAGAGGATAATAAATAATAAAAGATCCTCTTTTTTATATGCTATAATTTAAGTACGATAGGAGAAATAAAAAGTAAAAAAAGCAATACATATGAAAGTAGAAAAATACATCTTAGATGATAATAGTAATCAAGATGATAAATATATAAGAAAGTAAGATTAAATACTTTATATTTACAATTATAATAAATTAAATATATAATCTAAATAGGAGGAATTTATATGAGAAAAAAGAAAGAAGAAAAAGAAAGAATAGATAAAATAAATTATTATTTAGATATAGCTGAAACAGTAATTGAAAGAGGGACATGCATTAGAAGAAACTATGGAGCAATCATTGTAAAAAATGATGAAATTATTTCAACTGGATATGTTGGAGCTCCAAGAGGTAGAAAAAACTGTTGTGACATTAAAACATGTATCAGAGAAAAATTAAAAGTTCCTAGAGGAGAAAGATATGAATTATGTCGTAGTGTTCATGCTGAACAAAATGCCATAATATCTGCATCACGTAAAGATATGATTGATGCTACAATGTATCTAGTAGGAAAAAACTACACAGATGGATCTTATGTAGAAAAATCTAATCCATGCGCTTTATGTAAAAGGATGATTATAAATGCTGGATTAAAAGACATCTACATTAGAGATTCAAAAGAAGAATATCGTCATATAAATGTACAAGAATTTATTGATAATGACGAATCATTAGAAGGTATCAAAGGTTATTAAAATAGTTATCATGTTATTACTGGTAACTTTTTTTGTTATAATATTATTAGGAGATGATTAAATTGCAAGATAAAAAAAGTCTAATAATTTATTTTAGTAGAGCTGATGAAAACTATTTCGGTGGCGAAATGAAATATATAAATAAAGGAAATACAAAAGTCATTGCTGAATACATAAAAGAAATAACAAATGGAGACTTATTTAAAGTAGAACCATTAATTCCATATTCTAAGAATTACAATGAATGTATCGAAGAAGCTAAAGTAAGAACAAGAGAACACAATGCGCCAATAAAAGAAGACATTCCAAATCTATCAGACTACGAAGTAATATATATAGGTTCCCCAGTATACTGGGGTGGAATGCCAGAAGAATTATTTACTGCTTTAAAGAATAAAAACTATACTGGTAAAACTATAAGACCATTTGTAACACACGAAGGATCAGGATTATCTAGTATTCCAAGCCAAATAAAAGAAATATGTATTAGTGGAGAAGTATTAGATGGTTTAGCCATAGTAGGTTCACAAGTATATAATACAAAAGAAATAGTAGAAAATTGGATAAATAAAAACTAGAAAAGAAATCTAGTTTTTGTTTTTAAATTAAATATTAATATAACAATTATTTAAAAAATATACAGTTGCTATCAATACAGATTATAACCAGTATTCCTATTTGATAATTCTCACTCAATTGACACGGGATATTTTGATGTTATAATAAGACTTAATAAAGGGGAGTTGTATGATGATAATCTTAGATGTAAACAAAATAGCAAAAAACTTTGGTTATGAGCAACTTTTTGAAGACGTATCATTTTCACTTAACGAAGGTGAATCTGTTGCAATCGTCGGCCCTAATGGATGCGGGAAATCCACTATTCTAAAAATAATTGCAGGCATTGAATCCCCAGATAGAGGAACAGTCAGCATCAAAAAAGGAGCTAAAGTTGGATACATTGATCAACTTGGTTTAACAAGTGATGATACAAGAACAGTATATGAAATAATCAAAGATGGTTTTGTCGAATTAAACGCAATCGCTAGTCAAATAGCAGATTTAGAACAAAAAATAAATCAACCAGGCAATGAAAGATATTTAGAAAGATATTGTAACCTAATAGAAAAATTCAACAACATGGGCGGCTATGAGATGGAAACAACAATAAGTGCTGTCATAAATGGTTTGAATTTAGATAAGAAAATGTTAGATCAACCATATAAGTCATTATCTGGTGGTGAAAAAACAATCGTTCAATTAGCAAGAGTGCTAATAACTAAACCAGACTTATTACTATTAGATGAACCAACTAATCACTTAGATATAACAAGAATAGAATGGTTAGAAGAATACATAAAATCTTTTAAAGGTGCATCAGTAATAGTATCACACGATAGATATTTCTTAGATAAAATGTGTAATCAAATATTAGCTATAGATGACTATGGAATTGGTCATGTATATGCAAGCAATTATTCAGGTTACCTAGAACAAAGAGAAGTAGAATTTCAAAAGAATATGGCCCAATATGCTGATGAGCAAGAAGCCATTAAACAATTAGAAGCAAAAGCAAAACAATTTATGAGTTTAGGTATGGGTAGAAACAGTTCTGCTTTAACTAAACAAGGTAAAGTCTTATGGGAAAGAGCTCAAAGAATGAAAGAGAAAGCCATAAGAAAACCAAAAGAACAAAAAAAATTAAATATGTCATTTATGGAAGAAAATAAATCAAGCAAAAAAATCATCATTGCAACTGGTTTAACAGTTAAAACTCCTGATGGTAAAACAATCCTAGATGACATTAACTTAGATATAAGTGCTGGCGAAAGAGTAGCCTTACTAGGTGAAAACGGAGCTGGTAAATCAACATTTATTAAAACAGTTATGGGAATTCAAACTCTTCCAGTAGAAGGAGAAGTATATGTAGGCCCAAGTGTTAAGATTGGCTACATACCTCAAATAATTGAATTTAAGAATGGTAATGAAAAACTATTAGAATACTTCCAAAAAACAGTATGTTTACCAGAACAAAGATGTAGAAGTATCTTATCAAGATTTAAATTTAGTGCCGAGGACGTTCAAAAAAGAGTTAAAAGTCTATCTGGTGGCGAAATGATGAAGATAAAGATGGCCGAGTTATTGCAACAAGAAGTAAATACTTTAATCTTCGATGAACCAACCAACCATATAGATATACCAACTAAAGAAGTTCTAGAAGAAGCTCTAGAAGAATTTAACGGAACATTAATATTTATAAGTCACGATCGTTTCTTTATAAATAAGTTTGCTAATAGAATAATCGTCTTTGAAGGCGGAAAAGCAAATGAATATTGGGGCGATTATGACGCATATAAAGAATCCATGGGGGTAAAAGATGGAAAAGGCAAAAAAAGATTCTAATGTATTACAAATACTATCAAATCTAGTAAGTATTCCTTCATATGGCAAAATAGGAAAAGGACATCAAATAATAGAATACTTAAAAGAAGCCTTTAAAGAATGTGCTGAAACAGTAGAACTAGAAGATAGAAACGGAAATATTCATTTATTAATTGGTGTCAATCACGAATTAAAAGACCTTGAACATTCAATCATTCTATCAGGACATATAGATACAGTAGAAGAAAAAGAAGGTCATAATAGTTCAATTACACTAAATGGTGACTATCTAACTGGTTTAGGTACATCAGACATGAAAGCTTTTTCAGCAACACTAATCGCTAATCTAGAACATTTAAAAAGTATGAATATACCTATAATTGTATCCCTAACGAGCGATGAAGAAACTCATTTAAGAGGAATCGAATTAATAACAAAAGAATTGCAAGAAAGAAATATACATTCAGATTTAATTGTAGTTGGAGAACCAACCGACTTAGATTACTATGTATCAAGTAGAGGCAATTCAATTAATGTAAGTATATTTAAAGGAAAAACTGCCCACTCAGGAAGTCCTGAATTAGGTATAAATGCAATTGAATTAACTGGTGATTTCATGCAAGAAATCAAAAAAATAAGTAAAGATTACAAAACTGAAGCAGCTACGTGTATTACATCAGTAAATGGTGGTAAATCGCCATCTAATGTAGTACCAGATGAAAGTTCATTATGTTTTGGTATAAGAACATCAGATAGAAAAGTATTAAATAAAATGCTTGAATATTTGCATCAAAAACACGCAGAAATAACTAAAGTCAAAGAAGGATCTGTGCTATTCAATGTACTAGATATACCTCCATTTGAAAGAAGAGAAAGTGAATTTATAAATGCTCAAGCATACCAAAATCAAAAAAAACTAATAGATGCTCCTTATGCTACTGAAGCAGGATACTTTCAAAGTATCTATCCTACAGGAGATATTGTAATATATGGACCAGGAAATCCTGATTGTATCCATAAACCAGGAGAATCAATAAGTATAACGAACTTATTACAATACGATTCAGAACTATTAGTACTAATAAGAAATTATTTAGAATATAAAGGATTAATAAAACAAGATACATTAAGTTTAAGAAAAGAAGAAAATTAAAAAATTAAGAAGGTGATCATATGGAACTACTCTTAGCAGATAAAAATGATTTAGAAAACATCCAAGAAATGTTTACTGATATCATCAAGAATATGTATGCAAACAATATCAAGATTTGGAACGAATATTATCCTAACGAAGTATTTATGTCCGATATTGATAATAAAAATTTATATCTACTAAAAGAAGGCAACGAAATATTAGGTGCTTTCTCTCTATATGAACACATTGACATAGAACAAGATGTTGAATGGCAAGATAAAAATGCTAAAGCCTATTTATTAAACAGAGTTGGCGTAAATGTTAACTATCTGCAACAAGGAATAGGTCAAGAACTTGTTAAAATGGCTAAAGATATTGCTAAAAAGAAAAAAGGAGAATATCTCCGTCTATTAGTGTGTGAGGCAAATACTCCAGCAATTAATCTTTATAGAAAATGTAAATTAAAGAAAGTCAAAGGTATTCATGAAGAGAAAATTAAAAAAGATTACTCTCTAAATGAATATGGTTTTGAAGTGTTACTAAAATAAAGTGATGTGTTGATATAGCTAAATTATTTAACTATATTTTCACATCTCTTTTTTAAAAGATAGAAAGAAGGAGAGGATATGAAAGAATTTACAAATGATGACTATGTAGAATTAAGAAAGAATTCAGAAAAAATATTTAGTAAAAAAGTTCATCAAAAAAGAGTGCAAAACATCATGCACACAGAATGGGACAAGATAAGAAACTTCCCATACAAGAGCTACCGTTCAATTAGAAAATGGCAACTAGAAAGAATCGCCTATATAGTAGATTATGCTTATGAAAACATTCCACTATATAAAAAGAAATATGATGCCGTAGGTTATAAAAAAGGTAGTATCAAAACATGGAAAGATTATGAGAAACTACCAATCTTAACAAAAGACGAATTAATTGATGGATTCCCTAACGACATCGTAAAAGACTTAAAAGACTTTAACATTACAACTAGAAGTTCAGGATCCAGTGGCAGATTTGTAACCATAGCAGTTTCAAAACCAGCTATCTATACAGATACAATTCAAGGCTTTAGACAATACTACTTACAAGCTGGCGAAAACTATAATTCCAAAGATATTGTCTTATTTATCTATACTTGTCCATGGTGGATTACTGAAGTAGAAGGATTATTTAGAACAGAATATCTTCCTACTACAACTAAAATTGAAGATGCAATCAAAAAAATAAAAGAAATAAGGCCAAAAATAATATCAACGTATCCAACATATTTAGAAAGAATAAGTGCCAAAGGAATTGATTTATCAAAATATGGCGTTGATACTGTAATAGTTCACTCAGAGCAATCTTCAAGATCATTTAGAAACAAATTAGAAAAAGAATTAAACGTTAAAATCTTAGATGAATATAGTAGTGAAGAATTAACTAGAATTGCTCTAGAATGTCCTAATAAAAATTATCACTTAGAAGAAGATGCATGTTACGTTGAAGCAGTTAATCCAAAAACATTTAAAAAAGTAAAATATGGTGAACCAGGTATCTTAGTAGGAACAAATCTATTAAACACAGCAACACCTATAATAAGATACAATCAAGGAGATTTAGTAATCTTAGATAAACCAATAAAATGTAAATGTCATAATAACTGTCGTACTATGAAAAAAATAGAAGGAAGATTCATGGATAGCATTAAAATAAGTAACAAAGAATATATACCAGCGTCTTCATTCATGGATATCGCCTATAATTGGTACCTAGACTTTAAAATACCAGTACATGGTTTAAGATATCAATTCGTCCAATATAAAAAAGATGAACTAACTTTATATCTAATAAAAGGAAACTTTGATTTAGATCTAAATATAATAAAGAAAAGCATTTATTTACTAATACCAAAAACAATGAAATTAAACATCGAATTAGTTACAGAATTCCCTCCTTTAAAAGGGCATAAATATCGACCTGTAATTAATCTATGTAACGAGGAGAAAAAATGATTAATATAGTAGAAAAACAAATAAAACATTTAAGAAAAGAAACACCATTAAAAGAATTTGATAATAACAAACCAGCAGAAATTGAAATAAATAAGTTCTTCTATGAAGGTAAAATGATTGATCGTATCATGGTAGTACTAAGAACAAATGGCTGTGAACACTATAAAAAAACCGGCGGCTGTTCGATGTGCTCACACTTTAATGGCACACCAAAACATAAAGTAACCGATAAGAATTACATCAATCAATGGAATAGCGTTGTAAATGGTGAATGTATTGAAAAAGATGGCTGTAAATTTGATTTAAATGATTATCCAGTCTTATGCTTATATAATCTAGGTAGTTTATTTAATAAAAATGAAATATCTCTACCAGTAATACGTTATATATTCAAATCTTTAAATGAATTTAAAAATATTAAAAAAGTAATAGTTGAATCAAGAGCAGAATATGTTACAGAAGAAGCTATAAAAAATATTAAAGAAGTATATGATGGAATAGTAGAAGTTGGAATAGGCGTAGAATCCACTAATACAAACATTAGGGAGCTATGTCACCATAAAGGCATAGAAGATATCAAAATAATTAAAAACGCCGTTAAAACGCTCCATAAATATAGTTTTAAAGCATTAGCTTATGTAAACTTTAAGCCAGTCTTCTTAACAGAAAAAGAAGCAGTAGATGATGCTATAAAAACATCAGTCGATAGTTTCAAAATGGGCTTTGATGCAGTATCAGTAGAACCAACATCATTACAAGATTATTCATTAGCAAACTACCTATATGAAATGGGTCAATATAGAGTTCCATGGCTATGGAGTATCGAAAGAATAGTTAGTGGAATTTATGATAAACTAAAAAACAAAAAACTAGATATTAGAATAGGTGGCTATTTTGACGAAGAAGTACTAAGTGGCAGTCAAGGAGTCGGTTATGAAGGTAAAAACGAAATCTTCCCAACACTAACTTCATCAAACTGCTCTCTATGTACTAATAGATACATTGATGGAATTAAAAAATTTAATGCTACTTATGATATCAAGAGTTTAACAGAAATAGAAAAATGTCCACATTGTTATCGAATATGGCTTGATACCATGAAAATCAAAGATTCAAGAAGTATAGAACAAAGAATAAAAGATATATTTAGTAAATAAAAGGAGGAATAGAAATGGAAAAAGGTTTTAAACTAAAAGCAAAATTACTAGAATATGGAATTAAAGTAACACCAAAAGCCAAAGAAATACTTGATAAACAATCAGATATTTGGTTAATGGATGACTACATCACTTGTAGCGGTATCACCTTACAATACGAAGATACTTATGCAACAATTGGTGTCGAAAAAGATTCACCATACGAGCTTATAGCTTACAGAAGAAAGCTATATATAACAGATGGTGAAGAAAAAATCCCAACAATTGTTATAACACCACCAGATTATATGAAAGATGAAATAATCGTTGATGGTAAAAAGATATGTGTATACGTAAATACATACACAGATCGTACAAGATTACAACTTATGAGTGGTTGCTCTAATAACTGTAAGTTCTGTAACGCAGTTGAATTCAAATACGAATTAAACTCAATTAAAGGCATGGAAGAAGCCTTAGAAATAGCTTTAAAACAAACAGATACAAGACACTTACTAATATCAAGTGGATCCGTTTATATTAAGGACTTAGTAGAACTTACTAACATGTATGATTATTTCGTAAAGAAATACTCACCAAAAATGGATATCGATATCATGATGACCCCAAGAGGATTTGATAGTTATAACGATAGTTCTCAATATGAAGGCTATATTAAACACTTAAAAGAAATTGGCGTACATGGTCTATCAATCAATATGGAATTAAATAATGTTGAATATTTAAAGAAGTATTGTCCAGAAAAATATGCAATCGGTCATGACAATTATTTGAAATTCCTAGAATTAGCTGTAAAAATATTTGGTAAAGATAGAGTAAGATCATTACTAATAGTTGGTATTGAACCATTAGAAGATACATTAAAAGGAGTCGAAAATCTAGCTAAGATTGGAGTTAATCCAGTATTATCTCCATTATTCCCATATGGCGAATGTAACTTCCCTCCAAAAGCAGATCTCTTTATTGAAGCCAAAGAAAAAGCTGAAGCAATATGTAAAAAGTATAAAGTTAAAATGGGCCCATTATGTAAGGCATGTACTCATAATGTACTATAGGATTTAAAATGAAACGAGTTTATGTAGGTCCTAAAGAAATAACAATCGAAAATACATATTTCTTTGACTATTCAATAACACTATTTGGAAACACCAGTTCTAAAAACATATCATATACAATAAATACATTAGATAATGTTTTGGAATTTGAATATTGGAATCCCGATAGTAATAATAGAGAAATTAAAATATATAACGAACTATTAAAAACAATAAAAGAACCATTTGAAATAATGGCTCATGACTATAAAATCGTATCACAATGTAAAATACCTAAAAATGCTACATTAATATGTAAAAATAGTGATGAATTAATAAAACTATTTAATAATAAAATTGAAACAAAAAAAGTCTTAAAAGGTTTAGTTCCAATGCTAAATTACACATATGTTAAAGGAAAAGACTTTGATTATAAAAAACTAGCTAAAGATGGTAAAACATTAGTAGTTCAACATCCATTAGGTAGTGGCGGATCTAAAACATTCTTATGTAACAATGATAATTATAAAGAATTACAAAAAAGTCTCATAAAAGATGATACATATATAATATCTGAATATATGGAAGATAATATTCCTTACAACATTCATGCAGTAATTGGAGAAAAAAACTATGAAATATTTCCACCATCTATGCAGGATTTAGATATAAATGAAAAAATAGAATATATAGGTTCAATCTATGATATTGAGCTATCAAAAGAAATAAAAAATAAATTCGAAGAATATACAAATAAAATATGTCATAAATTAAAAGAACTTGGATATAGAGGAGTATTAGGAATCGATTATATCTATACTAATAATGAATTATATTTCATTGAAATAAACCCACGTTTCCAAGGTTCTACAAGACAATTAGATAAAATATTAATAGATAATAAATTACCATCTCTATTTGAATACAACTACTTAGCATTTGAAGGTAACGAATTACCAAGTACTAAAAAATTAAAAAATTCTATAAATAAAAAAGGAGAGATTAAAATGCACCAAAAATATAAAACATTCAAAAAATATTTTGATAAAGATAAATTAAAAATAGAGGAATTAGAATATCTAATTACTCAAAAATGTAACTTAAACTGTGTAGGTTACTGTAGTGAAGGTGGACCTGGAAAGTGTTCCATGACACAAGAAATGATTGATGCTTCAATGAAGCCATTCAAAGAAATAAATATCTTAAAAATATTAGGTGGAGAACCTTCATTAGAATTAGACTTAGTAAAAAGAATCCATGATAATATCATTAAAAACAGAATTAAAGTAAATGAAGTATGGTTCTTTACAAACTGTGTTGATCGCGAAAGAGTAGAAAAGATGATTGAAATCTTCGCAAAACCAACTAAATATATCAATGCTGTTTATGTATATGTTTCAAGAGGAAAATATCATGATCGTTCAATGAGATTATTACATAAAGATCCAAAAGTAGCAGAAGACAACTTAAAATACTTTAAGAAGAAATATAAAGGTAAATTATTTGTTGAAAAACAATGGGATGAAGAAAGACCACTTAATGTTGGACATGCTAGAAAGAAGAATAATAATCCTATTAAATTAACTAAAGATACAAGAAATATTATCATGTTTGGTGACAATAAAATATACAAATTAGTATTCAGCCCTCAAGGATATGAAAGACCATTCTTCTGTAATCCTGAAGAGGTAGAAAGATTATCATTTGGTCATATTATCAATGATGGAATGGAGACTATCTTAGTAAACGGCTTACGTTTCAATGAAATGACTGAAGAAATAATAGAAGAGGACTAAAATGAGAAAATATACGAAATTAAAAACTCCAATTAAATTAATTTGTTGGGATTTAGATGGTACTTTATTTGATACAGAGTCTATGTGGTATTACATGGATGAAAAAGTAAAAGAAAAATATGGTAAAGACCTAAGTAGAGATGAAATAAACAAATATTCTGAAGTCTTTGCAGCAGAAGCATATAAAACTTGGGGATATAGAGCAAATGCCGAAATAGCACTAAATTACTGGGAAGATAAAGGAATTAAACAAATAGTAGTAAATAAACATGATTTAACTAATCAAACAATGTTTAAAAACGAACTAGTTAATAAACAATTCAATTTCAAAAACTTTGATTGTATTATTAGTGAATTAGATTTTAAAGATATATATGAACTAGAAGATATGTTTAAATTAGCAATAAAAAAATATAAGATAACCAATCCAGAAGAAGTAGTAGCTATCTGTGATATGCCATTTGAACTTGAAGCAGCTAAGAAAGCTGGAATGATTACTATTTGGGCAAAGAACAAAGATTATCCATTTACAGAAGAAGAACTAAAAGCTATTAAAAAAGTAGCTGATTATTATTTAGAAGATTTTAAAGATTTAAAATGAAATTAAATATCAAAAATGAATATAACAAATTAAAAAAAGTATTGTTAGGTCCTTCTTTTTATAAAGAAGAACAAGATGAATTAGAAAAAATATTAAAAAAATATAATATAGAAATCTTCTATACTATAAAGAACAATAAATGTTTCTTACAAATGTTTACTAGAGATCCTTTTATTGTAATAGATGATAAATTACTAATATCTAATATGAAAGAAGATATAAGAAAAGAAGAGACAAATACAATAAACGAATTATTAGAGATTATTGATAAAGAAAAAATAATCTATGTTCCAAAAGACATATATTTAGAAGGTGGAGATATAATAATTCACAATAAATATATATTCATAGGACAAGAAGGAAATCGAACAAATATAAAAGGAATCGACTTTTTAAAAGAAACTTTTCCAAATTATGATATTGTCCCATTAAAAATGATAAATCCAGATAATAACACAAACTGGATACATCTAGATTGTCTTTTTAATCCGGTATCAGCTGATACTGCAATCATCTATAAAAAAGGATTTACAAAAGATTCATTAGCAACTATCAATAAATTATTCAATAATCTAATAGATATAACAAAAAAAGAACAATTTGAATTAGCAGCAAATGTCTTTAGTATAGGAAATAAAACAATTATAATGCAAAAAAGACATCGTAGAATATCTAATAAATTAAAAGAATTAGGTTTTAACATAGAAACAATAAATAAATATGAAACAATAAAAGAAACAGGATTTGTTAGATGCTTAACCTGTCCATTAGAAAGAGACTAAGAACCTTAGTTTCTTTTTAAATTATAAAAACTAATTAAATTATACGAGATTGATTTTTTAGGTGTTAAACAATATAATATAAATAATAAGGGATGATAGAATGAAAAAAGCATTATTTACAATACTACTAGCAATTTCAATATTTCCATTACTAGTAAAAGCTCAAACAAAAACTTATAACATTTGTAAAGAAGGTTGCGAATACGATAGTATATTAGTAGTATGGTCAGAAATAAACCACTTAACAGAAGATTATGATGTAGTTGTAAATTTTAAAGATGGTGCAGTATACTCATTTCTAGATTTCAAATATGCAGACTTATTAATGTCATCAGAATGGGATACCGGAATCTATATATATAATCCACATGTAAAATCATTTACTATGAACGGTTACGAAAATGGTAAAACAGTAATAGATGTTTTAGGTTTCAATAGAACAATTATAGAAGAAATACTTCTTAACACAACGCATCCTTTAAATACTAGTATTCACCAAACACTAAAGAAAAAAGATGATAAAGGATCTTTTGCAGAATATCTTGTATATGAAGAATTAGACAGACAATTTGACGAAGAAGTAGCAGAAAAAGCATACGAATATAACGATGAATACTGGGAAATTCTAAAAGCAAACCAAGATGACTTAAAAAACATTGATTATTTGTATAGTAGCAGCTTATATTGCCATAAACACTCATGTAAGAAAAATATAGATGACTTAAACGAATATAATCCAGACTTAAATTATTATCGAATGTATAATACATTTGTTGGCAATATAACAAGTATTTATTATGAAAACTTTGAACACAACGATGGTGAAACATATACTTGCTACAGAAACGATAACCACGGAGATTGTCCATCAATAAAAACAAATATAAACAAAGTTAAAGCTATAAAAGATCAAATGAGAGATGTAAATAATCAAATTTATAATTATCGAGTAGAAAGAGCTACATATTATTATAACTTAGATAAAACAGACTTAATAAATGAAAAAGATCAAGAGTTAGCAGATGGAACAGAACCAACATTAAATAGAGTATTTGAAATATTAGATGGAACTCCTAACACAGTAGAAGGTTATGATTATAATTTAGCATCATTATTTGGTGTCATTACAAATGCACTAAACGGCGTTCCAAATGCAGGCGATTATCTAGACGAAGTAAATAATTTATGGCTAAGATTAGCATTTTGTGGAGTACTAAATACAGATTTTGAAATAAATAATATAAGCCTTATTGGATCTTTCTATTTTGGTAGTGTTCCAGGACTATACGTAGGAAACACTGGAAATTATGAATCCCCAGATGAATTAGACGTTGAACAATTAACAAAAAGAGTGACTGGAAGTATAAATAACTCAGATATGCCTTATTTATTATTTGCTACAGGAACATACGATATACACGTTAAAAACTCAGTTGTAAATAGAATATATTCTTTTGGCTTAGACGGCATGGTAAAATATGCTGGAGAAGAAATAGATCTTAACGAATACAACATTCCCGAAGGATCATTAAGCCCAAGAATTTATCTAGATAAATCAGATACAACATTACACAGAATGATTTTAGTTAGTGACACAGACTTATTAAATAATATATTAGAGTCCTTCATTCCATTATCAACAGAAGTAAATGAAGAAGAAGTGCCATCAATAACAAAAGAAAAAATAACAAAAGAAATTGAAATAAATAGAAATAATAAATTATATTTAAAATATATTTTAAAAGATAATTACATATATGATATAAACGAAAACAAGTATTATTTTGTAGATTTAGAAAACATGTGTGATCCAAATGATCAAATTTGTCAAGAAAACAATGGTTTATCATCAGCAGCATTCCAAACATTAGAAGGTATTACAGAATATTTTAGAGAATCTACTTATTTTGAATTGTTTAATGGAAAAGTATATTTCGAAGAAGAACAAGCAATAACATTGAAAGTAAAAGACACCAAAGATTTAAAAGAAATATTTGAATCAATGGATATCAATTACAACAACATAGAATGGTCAATTAAAGATCCAACTATCTGTAAAATAGAAAATGGTAAAGTACTAGGAACAAAGCTTGGTACAACAGAAATTACAGCTACTTATGGAAGAAATGTATATGTTTTAACTGTTACTGTCACAGAATTAGCAATTAACCCGGAAACAAAGGCATTTGGTATAACATTATTAGTAATATTATTCTTAATAAGTATAGGTATAACGATCTATTTAAAACAAATTAAACAAATTAATTATTTTAATAAAATAAACACAAGAGACTAAACTTCTAGTCTCTTTTTGTAAAATATATTGCCACTTTCAAAATAAACGAATATAATAGAAAACAATTATATTTTTAAAGGTGGGCTTTATGAAAAGTTTAGATGAACTTAAACTAAAGGATAAAAAGGTAATAATATTTGATTTAGATGGAACTTTAATTGATTCTATCGGTGTATGGAATATGACAGATCAAAGACTAATCTTGAACTATTCAGGTAAAGAAGTCGATATGGAATATGTTCAAAAAGATCGTGATCATTTCTTAAACACTAATCCTAGCAGTGATATTTATATTGCTTATTGCGAATATCTAATTCAAAAATATGGTATGACTATTACTGATCCACACCAACTATCTGATATAAGAAAAGATGTTGCAAATGAAGTTTTGAAAAGTTCAATCGGTTTTAAACCAGATGTAGCAAGATTAGTTCAAGGCTTAAAAGCATTGGGTTATACAGTAGCTTTAGCAACTGTAACAACATCAGAACAATTAAAAATCTATTATGAAGAAAATCAAAGAATGTTAAGTGAGATGAATATTCAAGAAGTATTTGATTTAATAACAACAAAAGAAACAGTTAAAAATAAAAAACCAGATCCAGAAGTATATTTCACAATCATGAATCACTTTGGTGTTAAACCAGAAGACTGCTTAATATTTGAAGATTCTTTTACAGGTGTTTTAGCAGCTAATAGGGCAGGTATAGAAGTCGTAAATATCTATGATAAGTATTCTGATGTCAATAGAGATAAAATAAACGAAATAACTGATTATAGTATACAAACTTATAATGAATTTATTGCTAAATGTGAAAAAGATTTTGGTCTTTCTTCAACTACACCAAATGTAGGTGAAGGAACAGGAATGAAATTCTAAAAGATTAGCGAAAACTAATCTTTTTCTATGCTATAATAACTATATGAAAAGCTTTTAGGAGGATAAAATGAAGAGAGTAAGTGCTAGAGGACTAGTTGTAACAGATAAAGGTTTAGCTGTTATATTTAGAAGAAAAATAAACGAGCAAGGAACAAAAGAATATTATGTTGTTCCAGGTGGTGGAATTAACGAAGGTGAAGACATCATCGAAGGATTAAAAAGAGAACTTGAAGAAGAATTAGATATTGAAGTAGAAGTAAATGATTTAGCATTTAAAGTAGAAACTGATGAAAGAATTGAATACTTCTATAATTGTAAATACATCAGTGGAGATTTCAAACTAAACGGTGAAGAATTAGACAGAATGAGTGAATCAAACTATTACGAGCCAACATTCATTAAACTAGACGAAATAAACAAATACGATATAATGGAAAACGTAAAAGAATACTTTAAAAACAAATAAAAAGACTAGATTATCTAGTCTTTTTTTATCTCTTAAAAGTTAATTTTTTAAATTCTTCAATTTCCGAAATGAAATTAGGATTTGTAACTTCTTGGAAACTACTAATAATTATACCATTAGATAAAACAGCTTTAGCATTCTCTTTATTAGTATGATTAACAATAATACTTGGAATACGTAAGCTCTTAGGGACAATATCATTAGATCCATTACCAATCATAATATTAAAGTCATCAGAACTTATATTTTTATCTACTAAAAGATCTTGCCATCCTTTAACAGAACTCTTTGCATAATAATCATCAATAGTACATAAAGCACTAAAATATGGAATAAAACCATGGTTTTCTAGCTTAGCTTCTTGAACAGATTTATACCAATTAGAATATAAATAGATATTAAAGCCATCACTATGAAGATAATCTAATAAACCTTTAGAATCATTAAATGCTTCTAGTTGAGAAGAATAATCTCTATCATTATTTAAGAAATTAATAACAAATTGCCAATAAACTTCATAGTTTTGACCAGGGAATAGATTCTTATCTTGTAAGAACTTAGCAAAATTATCTATAGTTCCATAACCTTTATACTTTTTACAAACACCTAAGAATTGTACTAAATAGCAACCTTTTTGTTCGTTAAATAATCTATAAGCAATCTGAATATCTCTATCTGGAATTAAATCTTTAATAGAATCATAAAATATCTTGTAAGATAAGTCTTTATTCATATCAAATATTAATGTACCATCTAAATCAATAAAGCAATTTCTTTTTTGAGTTTCACTCATAATTTGAATAGATTTATAACGAGGATGCTTATTAATTACCTTATAACATTCATTAATATAATAATCTAAATCAATATCATGTATATTAGGAAGTTCAGTATCCGCAAGTTGAAAATAGTAATATCCTTCTTTAACACTTCTACCACGTTTAGTTTTATATACTTCATGGCGTCCCTTAGTATTAACAACATAAAAAGGATTAGTTAAAGCATCTTCTCTTACTGCAAATAATCTAACAGTACTTCTATCATATAAAGCATATCCATCATCTGTTTTAACATATTTAGGTTTTTCATTTCTTTTTTGTTTTTTAACAAATTGGAAATCTTTCAAATCCCCTTCATTTCTTAAATTACGTAACGTAACACTAACAGGTATACCTTCAAGATAATAATCTCTTAATGCTTTTTCTACTGCCGTAATACCACTGTTATATAAAGGATGAGTTTGAAAAGAACCAAAATCTCCTAAATGCTTATTAGTTCCATCTTCAAATTCGATTACATAACTCATTGTATTAAAATGAACTATCTTTTTAACAACATCTACATCACAAGATAATGCTAATTCTTCTTCTAATTTTCTAACTTCTTCTTTAATCTTAGAAACAGTCTTCTTAGGACATTTAACAATTAAACCATCTGTATTACATTCAATTAAATCAATACCATATGGAGCAATATTCCTATATAATAGCATCATCGTCATAATACCACTAACTGTTAAAGATAAACCAACGTTAACACCATTTTTAGTATTAACTTTGTTTAAATAATCTAAGCCAGAATTTAATAAGTATTTATAGTATAATTGTTCAATTTGTTTATCTTTCTTTAAAGCAATTCTTCTATCTTTTACTTCTTGATATTTTTCAGGATGCGAAGCAATTTGATTTAACCAATCATTATTAATTAAAATATTTGGACCGAAACTATTAAAATCTATATATAAGTATTCACTACCATTTTTTTCATCGGTATCAATATAATCTGTTTCAACTGATCCCAAGATACCTTGTTCATTAAATTTAACAAGACAATCACCAATTTTAAGTTTTAACTTATCAATTGTTTCAATATGCGTATAATAACCTAACAAAAGACCATATAAATCATTAAGGTAAGAATCATTTTTCTTATCCAAAGCATTTTTTAAACGTCTATCTAAAGCTATTCTTCTACTAACTCTTGCTTCTTCATTAATTCTAAGACCTAGTATTTCTTTCATAATATCGCCATAAGATTCACGATAAGCACTTTTTGGCAAGCCATGTTCTTGAATTAAATCACATTTCCAGTTTAAAAATCTTCTTCGATCATCCATTTGATAAAAGCCTTTAATAATTTCTAAATCTTGAACTAATTGTTTAACAACGTCTTCATCAGATAAAGCATAAAGATAAGGTAAAATATTTCCATTCTCATCCCATATATTACATACCATATTATTATAATCAACTAAATAATTTCTAACAATACCTTGAGTTAAATCTAAAGTAATAGGTAAATAAGCAGTAATATCTTCACTAGCTACATCATCAAACAAATTCCCATTTTTTACTAAAGATGTCATAAGAACATCATCATAAGCATAATTATTAGCACCAACTAAAATAGAATCTCTATTTGCTCTTAAAAATTCTTTTAATTTAGCAATATCATCTTTAATAATAGTTAAATTATTGTCTTTAGCTTGCATAAATGCAACTGTCCAATGATCATTAAACCTTTTCATTTTATAAAATACTATATTTTTCATAAGTAAATAATCCCCCAAATAGTGGTTATAGCATACCATAAGGGCCTTATATGGTCAATTTTTATTATATATATAGTAATATATAAATATATTTGTTAGAATAACAAACACAGAGGGTTAATTATGGAAAAAGAAATATATAGAGTAAAACCAATAATATTGTATCCAAATTGTATTATCAAAAATGGTATCCAATCTGATTGTAGAACATGTAACGAAAAAGAAGAATGCTCTAAAACACAACCAAGAAGTATGTGTATTAGACCATATAAAAACAATAAAGATGGTTGCCCAAACTTTGGTAAATTACCAACATGCCCTCCAAATATACCTTGTATGTACGATGAAATATTTGATACCAAAGAAGTATATGCTATTGTAACAAAGTTTTACCTAGCTGAATATTTTAAACAAAGAAGAGAAAGAAGACCAGATTTAGCTGAAGGTCAAATAAGAAATATAAGAGTATGGCAACCGATCGCCTTAAAAGAAAATGATTATGCCATCGCTGAATATTACAGAGAAAATGAAGATAAAAAAGATTTTATAAGTACTAGATTACTTGAATGTATGGGTGTCGATGTAATTAATACAATGAAAGAAGTAGGCATTAATATCACATTTCCTGTAGAAGATATTGCATATCGAGTAGCATTCCTAGCAAGAACATATAGAGATGCCTTAGATAAATACGATTTTATGATTCATGAAGAAATCAAAGGCCCTAAAAAAGGAATAAAAACACTTGTAAAAAAAAGAGAAGATTAATTAATCTTCTTTTATTTAGCACTAAATATTGCATTATTAATAGATATTGATATAATAATCCATCGTGAAAAGGGGAAACCAAATGCATATAATGTATACAATTAATAAAAAATATTTAGAAATAATGTTAGTTTCTATGTATTCACTAATTGAAAATGGTGGATTAGAAAAAATCCATTTTCATATTGTAACAGCAGATTTTGATGAAGAAGCAAATAATAAAGTAGGGGAATTTCTAAGTAGATTTCCAAATGTAACATACAATTTATACAGATTAGAAGATTATCCTATCGATAACTATGGCATTCCTAGCTGGCGTGGTACACAAATTGCTAATGCTAGATTATTTTTCCCAAGAATCATTAAAGAATCAAATCCAAATATAGATAATCTATTATATATTGATTCAGACACAATTATTAAAGGTAATTTAACTGGTTTAAAAGAATATAACGGAAGTACCGTTTGTGCTGCACGTGAAGAAGGAGCCAAAAAAGAAACATATCAAGAAAGATTAGGATTAGATAGATACTATAATTCAGGTGTTATTTACTTAAATGTAGATAAATGGAATAGCTTAGATTTTGAACATGAAATGAAACTATTTAATCCACAAGGAAAATATAGAATAATATACCCTGATCAAGATATCTTTAATTTAGTATTAAGAGAAGAAATAGAAACAATACCATCTAGATATAATCTATCCCCATATCCAATAATAATGTCTCCTTTAGAAATGAGATTATACTATCGAAATCGTCAATTAACAGTTGAAGAAGTTTTAGAAGAAAAAAGACATGCAGTAATTCTTCATAGTATAGGTCTATTTAATATTAAGCCTTGGTATAAAAATCATATAAATCCATTAACAAAAGATTTTGAAGAATATATAAGAAGAATTGATCCAGAATATGAGTTAGAAGAATTATCAAGTTTAAAGAAAATCTTTACTTTTTCGCCAGCATTATTTAAAGCAATAATAATTGCTAAATCAGCCTTCCCAAAGAAGTTAAATGATGTAGCTAGTAGTTTATCTTTAAGATTACAAAAAGCCCGCGATGATGAATTCTTTAAAAAGGGTAAATAAGAGAAAAAATATTTCTCTTTTTTTGTTATAATAAAAACGTAAAAGGTGATAAATATGAAGTATCGTAAAGACAAATATGGAAATGAAGTATCAGTACTTGGCTATGGTTGCATGCGATTTACTAATAAAGGCATCAAACTAGATTTTGATAAAGCAGAAAAAGAAATCTTAGAAGCATATAATAATGGAATTAATTATTATGATACAGCTTATGTCTATCCAGGAAGTGAAGAACTATTAGGTAAAGTTTTAGAAAAAAATAAAATAAGAGATAAAGTCTATATAGCTACTAAACTTCCACATTACATGATTAAAACGTTAAAAGATATCGACGATAAATTTAAAGAAGAATTATCAAGATTAAGAACAGATCATATCGATTACTATTTAATGCATATGCTAACAGATATCAAATCATGGGAAAGACTAAAAGCCATGGGTATCGAAAAATGGATAGCTGATAAAAAGAAATCAGGTGAAATAAGACAAATTGGTTTTTCATACCATGGTAACTCAGATATGTTTTGTAAAATAATTGATAGTTATGATTGGGATATTTGTTTAATCCAATATAATTATTTAGATGAAAACTCTCAAGCAGGTAAAACAGGTCTTCATTACGCAGCTAAAAAAGGTATTCCGGTTAATATAATGGAACCATTAAGAGGTGGAAGATTAGTAAATCAACTACCTGAAAAAGCCAAGAAATTATTTGCAAATTACGATAAAAAATTAACACCAGCAGAATGGTCCTTTAAATGGTTATGGAACCAAAAAGAAATCCTATGTGTATTATCGGGTATGAATTCTTTAGAAATGGTAAAAGATAACACAAGATATGCAGATAATGCCAAAGTTAATGACCTAACAACAGAAGATCAAGAATTATTAAAAAAAGTAATAGAAGCTATCAATGAAAAAATGAAAGTACCATGTACAGGCTGCCGTTATTGTATGCCATGTCCAAGAAAAGTAGATATACCAGGAACATTCTCAGCATATAATAAATATTATACAGACAGCAAATTCGTTGGATTAAAAGAATACTTTATGTGCACTGCACTAAGAAAAGATTCTACAAGTGCTTCTAACTGCATAGAATGCGGTAAATGCGAACAACATTGCCCTCAAGGTATCGAAATAAGAAAGGAACTTAAAAACGCTCGTAAGAAGCTAGAAAGCCCTATATACAAGATAGCTAAAAAAGTAGCAAAACTATTTATGAAATATTAAAGATTAGATAATACTAATCTTTTTTTATTAGGAAAATTTGCCTTTTCAAGATGTTTTGTTAGAATAATAACTCGAAAAAGAAGGGGTACTCATGGAAATAGAAAAATTATATCTAGAAGTAACTAGAATGTGCAATTTAGAATGTGAGCATTGTTTAAGAGGTAGTAGCGAAAAACTATTCATGTCACCAGAAACAATCCTAAATATTCTTAAAGATGTTAAAAAGGTAAACAAATTACTAATTACAGGTGGTGAACCACTACTAGCAATAAGACAATTAAGATTAATAATCGAGCTTATAAGAAAAGGAAACATTGAAGTAAACACAATAATGCTAATTACAAATAGTACTATCATGAGTGAAAATGTCCTAGATGTCTTAAGAGGATTATCAAGTGTATCAAAATTAAATTTAAAACTATCATATGATATGTTCCATAATATTGAATTAAAAAGATTAAATCTTCAAGAAAAAAGAAGGACAATTGCTAAGGTATTAAAAGAAGAATTTGGCGCAGAAGATTATGGAAGTATTGAAACAGATGATCATAAATACGATAAACTAATTGAATCAAAAGGAAGAGCTTTAAAACTCACACCAGAAAGATTAGTAGAAATAAACGGAATGTCCGGATCACATTATGTCTTATCTGAAGATATTGGTATAAGCTATGGACCACTTTATTACTATGATATCGACATCGACGAAGAAAACGGTATAATAGAAGGAACCATAAATATTGATGTAACAGGAAATGTAGTAACAAGTTCTCAATCATTTGAAACAGAAGATGAAGAACATAATAAATATAATTCTAACGTCAATGAACTAGGTTTACTAGCAGCTATAAAAGGTTATTCAGGTTATTTTGGAGAGAAAAAAAGAGCTTGGGAAGAAAAAATTGGAATAGGATCCAAAAGAAGTTAAGAAAAAATAAGAAAAAATGAATATTTCTTATTTTTTTATGGCATAAATATAAAAACTATGATATAAATATATTGCATGTAGTATACTACACAATTAAAAGGAGTATAAAAAATGGGACATATAATAGCTTATATTATTTCATCAATAATAGCATCATGGATTTCTGGATTCTTATTAATAGGAATTCCAGCAGGAGTCTTACTAGAAATGAAGGGTCTAGGAGATTATATGTATGCTTTAACAGTAGTTTTAGCATCCTTATTTTCCTTAATATGGTTTATCGTAACAGCATCTATAAGTGGTGATGTTGACTTAAGTATTAAAGGAATATTTAGTAAAATAAAGTCTTTATTTAAGAAAGACAAAAATAAAGAAGAAAAGAAAAAAGTTAAAGAAAAAGCCGAAACTAATAGTAGCAAATTAAGATATATTATTGAAGGAGTAATCATTATTGCAATAGCAATATATTCAATTATCTTCCCACAACATTCTTCAATTGCTAAAGTAATTTATAACGGAATTGTTATTAAAGCATTATCAAGTATCTTTTTACCTCTATTAATAATAAATATTATTAATGAAATAATCGATCTTGGCGGTTTTTCAGGAATACTAGATAGTTTAGGAACACAATTAGGAATGGCCTTGGCATTCTTAATGGTAGGTTTCATAATATCTACTGGTATGTTATTTACAGCATCAGTATTCTATAAAGATATCGAAACTTCAATTAGAAAAGAATGGTTCATATATGATAATCCAAATTTTGATGAGATAAGAGGCAAAGATTTCGATGCAACGAAATATTTAGAAAAAGAATATAAAGATCTAACTGAAAAGGTAACAGAAACCTTAAAATGTGATACTACCGAAGAAGCTTGCATGGATAAAATAAAGTTAGAAGTAGTAAGAGCACTAGATCATAAAAACGGGGTTATAAGAAATTATGGTTATATGTATAAATCAAAGATTAAAGTAGATGCAAATGTCGATGTATTATGTATAACAGACATGAAAACAAGAAATAATCTATTCTATGAAATCAACTATAAAGATTTTAGTTTTAAAGAGATAACCATAGATGATTATAATAAATATGCCAAACAAGGCTAACAAAACAACATTGAGAAGCTCAGAGAAATCTGAGTTTTTCAATGCCTAAAAATATATATATGTTATAATAAAACCTATAAAGAAACGAGTGATCAATATGAAATATAAAAAACATATTATCTTAGCAGGAGCATCACGCTGTGGTAAAACTACAATTTCTATGAAACTATCAAAATTGGGTTTTGTTCATTATAAAATGGATACTATCAAAAGAGGAATCGATATGAACTTCTGGAATCATAAAAAAGATGATTGGGAAGTAGTAAGTCCCCATATGGCCCATTTAGTTAAAATGATGATTGAAGAAAATCAATTAGATATCGTAAGAGACAAAGAATTCTATTGCATCGATACATGTCATCTATATCCAAATGATATAGCTAATTGTCATTTAAAAGATACAATAATCATCTTCTTTGGTTATTCTAATATAGACATTGATAAAAAAATTAAAGATATAAGAAAATACGATAATCACACATGGAGTGAAAAATTATCAGATGAAGAACTAAGATATTACATTGAAGAAGGAGTCAAGTATAGTAAAAAAGCCAAAAAAATGTGTGAAGAATATAATATAAAATATTTCGAGACAAGTAAAAACTTTAAAAAAGTATTAAAAGAGGCTTATAATTATATTATAGAAGAGTTAAATAAATAGGAAAGAGGAATAAAAAATGATCGAAAAATTAAAAGAATTAGCAAATAATTCATACAGCCCATACTCACATTTTAGAGTAGCAACTATCTTAATAATGAAAGATGGTAAAGAAATACCAGGAGTAAATGTAGAAAATGCTGCATATGGTTCATCTATCTGTTCTGAAAGAAGTGCCATTCTTAGCGCCATAAGTCAAGGATATAAAAAAGGTGATTTTAAAGAAATGCATTGCATGTGTGCTGACAGCGATAGAATAAGTACAAGTTGCTTTGCTTGTAGACAAGTAATTAGTGAATTATTTGATAAAAATGTACCATTATATTTTTATTCTGGTACAGGGGAAATGAAAAAATACACAGTAAGTGAATTATGTCCATATCCTTTCGATGAAGAAGATTTGAAATAAAGACTATTTAATAGTCTTCTTTTTTTAACTCAACCAATAGTATGAATAAAAATAATACTTATTATGATATAATCAAAATGGATGTGATAATATGAGTGAAAAAATAATCGAATTAAAACATTTAAAAAAATATTATGGTAAATCAAAAGGAATAGAAGATGTTACATTAACAATCAACAAAGGTGATATCTATGGTTTTATTGGGCCCAATGGAGCAGGTAAATCTACAACAATTAGAACCATAATGGGTTTAATTAATAAAACTAGTGGAAATATCTATATAAACGGAGAAGAAGTAGATAAAGACGATCCAATTATAAAAGAGAAAATAGGATATGTTCCAAGTGAAATCCACTTATATGACGATATGGCAGTAAAAGAAATACTAGACTATAACGAATCTTTCTACAATAAAGATCTTCATAAAAGAAGAAAAGAACTAGTAAAAATACTTAAAATAGATGAAAATAAAAAAATAGAAGATTTATCATTAGGAAATCTTAAAAAAGTAGGTATCGTATTAGCATTAATGTCAGAACCAGAAATACTAATCTTAGATGAACCTACTAGTGGTTTAGATCCAATAATGCAAAGCATATTACATGACATATTATTAAAAGAAAAACAAAAAGGTACCACAATATTATATTCATCACATGTCTTAAGCGAAGTATCAAACTTATGTGATAGAGTAGGTTTCATTAAAGAAGGAATAATAATTAAAGAAGATACTATTGAAAATATCAGGAAAGAAAACTATACATATTTAAAAATTATCTCTAAAGACATTGATAAAATTGAAAAAGATTTAAAACTAAAGATTGTCAAAGAAGCAAAAAATGAAACAATATTTATTAATAATTTAAAACCAAATGAATTACTAGAGAAATTAAGTAAATATGAAATAGATAGTCTTCTTATCGAAGAAATACCATTAGAAGATTTATTTATGAATTATTATAAATAGGTGATTATTATGATAAAAAGAGAATTTAAAACAAATTTAAAAAGTTTCATTATTTGGTTAGCAATCTTAATAGTATTATTCTTAGTAGTATATTTAATTTATCCTTATATCATTACAGATGAAAGCATAAAAAATATTGATGAACTAATGAAAGTCTTCCCACCGGAAGTATTAAAAGCCTTCAATATGGATATGTCTTCAATATCAACAGCATATGGCTGGTTTAAATCAGAAGGATTCATGTTTATCATGCTTATAATAGGTATATATTCATCATTCTTAGGAGGAAGCATCTTACTAAAAGAAGAAAGTGAACAAACAATTGAATACCTAGGAGTAAAGCCAATAAAAAGATCTACAATTGTAACAAACAAATTAATAATAAGTATTATCTATATAATAAGTATTGTATTATTATTTGGAATATTTAATTATATATCTTTAAAATTAAGTGGCTATATCGAAACAAAACAATTTATCTTATTAAGCTTTACACCATTATTAATAGGTTTGCCATTCTTTGCCATAAACCTATTTATTTCAACATATCTACACAAAACTAAAAAAACAATAGGTATCAGCTTAGGTTTAGTATTCTTCTTCTATGTAATTAATGTATTATCAGAATTATCTTCTAAAGTAGAATTCTTAAGATACTTTAGTATCTATTCCTTAGCTGACACAAGAAATGTTATGGCCAATAATAAAATTAATCCAATACTTATCTTAATAAGTTTATGTATAACAGCATTATTTATTATTGGAACATATATTAGATACAACAAGAAAGAATTAATATAAAAACTAGATTATTCTAGTTTTTTTTATTCATCTATTATGATAATATTAAAATACAGAGATGATTAAAATGAAAAGAATAATAACATTGTTAATCCTATTATTATGTCTAACATCTTGTTCTAAAAAGAACAAAGAAAACATAATATATGACTTAAATATAAGTGATTACTATCATGAAACAATAACAGCATATCTACCTGAAAATGCTCATGAAATAGCTCAAAAAGATGATAGTGACATTCCTTCATTAGAATACATTTTTTTATATGAAGATCTACGTCCAATCTTTTCAAATACAGAAATAAAATATAATAAAACTATAACAAAAGATGAAGGAATAGAAGTAGAACTAAAATACAACTATATTGAAGATGATTTCTTTAATTCTAACCTCCTTCAAAACTGCTTTGAAAATTATAATTTAACAAGTACATCAGATGAAGTATCAATTGAACTATCAGGAAAGTTTTATTGCTATCATGATAAACCAATTGAAATAAATATCGAAACAAAAAATCCTGTAATATCATTTAATGGTACTAAAAAGAAAAATACATATAAATGGTTAATTAATGATAGTAACAAAGACAATATTTCAATAAATTTTAAATATAATAGATTCTTATCAAGTATGATAACTGATTATAAAGACATTAAAGAATCAAAGAAAAAAAATATCATAATCACAATAGATATAATTCTAATAATAGCTTCATTAATAGTAATAATAATCATGATAAGGAGGAATAAAAAATGATAACTTTTTTATTAGCTCAATCATGTACAAGTAATCTTTCAATCTTAAGAACAATCTATATTGCCAAAACAATATTACAAATATTATGTACTATAGCACCTATAATTTTAATGGCAGTAACAATAAAAGATTTATTCAAAAGTATTATTTCTAGTGAAATAAAACTAGGTCCTCAAGACTTTAAAAAATTTGTATCACGTGCTATAGCAGTAATATTAGTATTTCTAATGCCAACAATAGTTAAAAGTATTTTTGGATCTGTAGATAGTTTTGATATGAAAACTTTCTCAATGTGTTGGAACATCACAAAAGAGGATTTTGATAATTTAGTAAAATTAGAATCTAGTAATTGTAACAATAAAACAGGTTACGTATGGGATAAGTACTCCAATACTTGTAAAAAAGAAATAAAGCAGGAAAATCAAACAATTGTAGTTAAAGCAGAAGACATGAAAAAAGGAAACAAAAGTAATCAAAAAGTAACTCATTTAAATTACATTGCTCAAGGAGATTATCCTAATGTACCATTCTGTAGTAGTACTAATAGTGTCGCCAATTCTGGTTGTGGTGGAGCTGCATTTGCTATGATTGCGAGTAGTTATTCAAATCCTAAATATGATATGAAATATGTTGCTAATTGGTTCTGTGAAAACATGCCAAGCCTTACAGATGGCGGCTTAAGAAATGAAGCAGTAGTTGATCGAAAAGCTTTAAGTGCTTTCGGCTTAGAAGGAGAAATAGTTTTCGGTAACGGTACATATAGTGGTAAAAGTTATAATGCCGCAAGTGGAAATGCTATGTTAAAAGCCGTTCAAGAAGGAAAATCAGTAATGTTTGGTATGCCAAGACACTGGGCGGTAGCAGGTCCAAATGAAAAATGTTCAAACGATCAAGTATATTTATACGATCCAGGAATGACATCAAGAAATGGCTGTTACACACCAAAACAATTATTTGATTTAACATATAACAGTAAAAATCATTGCAATACTGAAGGTATTTGTGGTTGGGATATTGGAATTGCTTTAAGTTAAAGACTAGAACATCTAGTCTTTTATATTTGACAAATATCATAATATGAATATAATAACTTTATCAAAAACAAAGGGGGAAAAACGAAATGATTAGTAAAAAACAAGAATTAAAGAAATCAAGAATTGAAGAATTAAAAGAAAAATTAGCTGAAACAGGCAATGCTACATATAGAAGAAAACTATATAATCTATTTCTATCACAATTAGATGATTTATCAGAAGGATACATAAGAAAACTTGATAAAATTATCGACACAATATCAAACGACTTTATGGGAAATGGTGGTTGGTGTGTAGGAAGAAAACAGATAACTAATTTCACATCAAGAATAATTGCACCAGATTTTACTACACAAAGATTAGTAAGAGATATAAATGGATACCATGTACAACCTGTACCTGAACAATATGAAAAACATAGTTCTACACAAGCTGAAGAATCATTCCTAAAAAATAAAAAAATAGAACTTGATATTCTTCATAGAGCATATTTAATGAAAGATGATATTTTATATAATCGTCATTATACTTTAAAAAATCCAGCTAAAGAAGGATTAGTAGAAGAATTAAGAGAGTTCTTTGGATACAATAGTCCTGAAGATACAATTCTTCCTCCAACAGTACAAACTGTAGAAGAAATTCCAGAAGGTCCAAAATTTTAAACAGATTTAATAATCTGTTTTTTTCATGTATAATAAAAAAAGAAAGAAGTGATAATCTATGGAAACAGAAATAAGATTCTATTATTCAACAAAAAGTAAAGAAAAGATAATTAAATATTTAAAAGAGTACAAAGAATTAGAATATCTTGGTAGATACTATGAAAGCACAGATCAATATAATCATCCAATGGCTGAATATGATTTCTATAGTAAAGAAATAGATGGTCGCTTTAGAGTAAGAAAAACAATTGGAGACAACATATCAAAATGTATGATAACTTGGAAAAGAAGATTGAAAGAAAACGTTCAAGAATTAATACATCAAGAAGAAGAAATAGAAGTATCTATTAATCCAGAAGAATACGATAACCTAAAACAATTATTAGAAAGCATCTTACATCTTAAATTAGTAGAATCATATGAACGATATCGTTCAATATTTAGAAATGAAGATGTCGAAATAGTTGTCGATGAATATCCATTCGGAACATGCATTGAAATTGAAAGCAAAAGTAAAAATAAAAACGATACAGATGTTATAAAAGAGTGGGTTAGTAAACTAAAACTTGATATTAACACAGCTTATCGCTTATCTTGGGATGATAAATATGCTGAACTATGTCAGGAACAACACAAAAGAGTAGAAAAAATAGTAAAATTTGATAAAGAAATGCCAACAATTGAAAATGATTTCTAAGTAAAAAGAAGATAAACCTAAAAGTTTATCTTTTTTTAATGAAAAGCAAAATAATTAATCAATTGATAACTATTAAAAATTATATTATAATTATATAAGAATAAAGGGTGATATATAATGCTAAGAGCAATATGTTTAGGAAGAATAAAATACGATATTAATATGTTGGTAGACGTAATGCCAAAGGAAGGATCAACACAAGAATTTTTTAACAAAGTTGGTTGTGGTGGAGGATGTGCCTCTAACATAGGTATTGGTTTATCAAAATGGGGAATCAGCGTTGCCATGTCAGGAGTTGTAGGAAACGATGTCTATGGTACAAGAATAAAAGAAGAATTTGATGCTGCTCATATGGATATGCGATTCATTGAACAATCATTTAATAACGATACTCCATTATCAACTATTCTAATTAATAAGAGTACAGGCATGCATACAATCTATAACATTTCCGACAAATATATCGGTATCAAGAAAACAGATTATGACTTTACTCCAGATCTAATTGTCGTAGATGGATACGATGCAATAGCTTCTAAAAACATTTTGGAAAGATTCCCAAGTGTTCCATCTGTCTTAGTAGCATCTATTATCACAAAAGAAGTTATGGATTTATGTCGTAAAGCAAAATATGTTATTTGTACAACAGAATTTGCTGAATCAGTAACAGGAAAGAAAATTGATCTACAAAAAATGGATACAATTGTTGAATGTTATCAAAAATTAAAGAAAAGATATCTAAGTGCCGAATTTGTCATTACATTAGGTGACAAAGGTGCCTTATATGCTATAAATAATGAAATTAAAATAAGTCCAAGTCTAAAAGTACAAATAGTAGATACACACGGTGCTAAGGATGTATTTGCTATGGCTTTCTCATACATAATTGCTCAAGAAAAAGATTTAGAAAAAGCAGTTAAATACGGTTGTATTGCAGCCGGACTTGCTACAACTAAACTTGGAGCAAGAGCTTCTATCCCAACATTAGAAGAAGTTAGAAAGATTTATGAGCAGAGTTATTAGAGATCCTTTCACATACCATCTACCACATTTAGATATTCACGGTGAAACAGCAGCTACATGCGTAGCACTTATAAATGAATTCATCAGCGATAATTATAAACTTAAAAACAAAAAAATAATTATCGTCCATGGTAAAGGACAAGGAATTCTAAAAAAACAAACTCACTTATTACTTAAAAAAGATAAAAGAATAAGTAAGTATTATATTGACGGACTTAATGATGGAGAAACAATAATAGAACTTAACATATAGGGGGAATCCATATGGATAATCTAACTAAAGAGAAAATAAAAGAAATAATAACAGCTTTGGAAACTGAAACAGTTAATATTGCTTCTAATATTAATCTTGGTAAAAGACCAACAGCTAACTATTCTAAAACAAGAGACCTAATTAACATTGGGTCCGTTATCTTGTGGTTAAAAAATTCTCTTAGACTTGATATCTCAAATAGTGAATTCGAAGAAAGAGTAAAAACATTTGAAGAAGTAATTAAAGATCTTCGATACACCACAGCGGGAAAAATAAGTCAAATATCATATCTAGCTCATCGACTAGCTAGTGAGCAATTAGAAAAAAGAGATGCTGATGAAATAATCGATGAAATAACAAGATTAGATGAGAATGATTTCTATACACAAAATAATAGATTAAACAAAAAATTAGATCCAAATGAACTAATAAATATATCAACTAGTATATCTAAAGAAGCTGCTAAAGATTCCGCAAAAATAATTAGAATGCTATTAGAAGATAAAGACTATATGGAAAAAGTAAAAAATAGTGGTTACAGGATAGATGAAGGATATGCAATACCAGAGCATCATACAGAAGCACCACTACAAGAACAAGTAATAAGTTCATTAAGTATCAGTACATATTTAAATAAAATATTAAAACAAATAAAAACCAGAAGAACAAAATAAAATAAAGGAGGGATTAAAATGTTAAAAGAGCAATATAATCAAGGCATGAGTATCAATGATAACGAAGCTATTGCTTGGTTAGAAAGTTTCGCCCAAACTAATCCCTCATTACAAGATTCAATAATAGTATTTAAAAGATACTATCAAGAATGCTTAAACGAATTAGCCAAAAAAGAATTAAGACAAGAAGAGTTAGAAAATGCTGAAAATAGAATAAAAACAATTCAATCTTATTTACAAAATCCAGATTTTAGTGAAAAAGTTAAAGTAGGTAACAAAAGTTCTAATTCTATGCCTCTTTTAACAGAAGAGGAAATAAATAAAATAATAAATACAAAATTTGGTAATTCTAATAAAGAAAACCTAGAAACAATGATGAAAATACTAGGAACATCTAAAGAAAAAACTCAACAAGTAATTAGAAAAATAGATCGTTTCTATAATATGCAATTAAAATATGGTCATACGGCAAGAATAACATATATAGCAGCGGCAAATATAGAAAGATTAAATATTACAAATGATTTAGTAATAAAAGTAATCTTAACATCTGCTCTAATGCACGATATAGGAAGATTTTATCAAGCAGCAAACTATAACGATTTAGGAGATCCAATCTCCGAAGAAAAAATAGTAATCAACGAAGATGGTGAAATGGTCAATCTAAGAGTCGATCATGCAGTTGCAGGTTACTATTATTCATTAATGGATTTATATCGTCTATCTGCTCTAGGTAAAGCAGAATATAAAGATTTATTAATTCATTCCATAGTAGCTGTAATCGTAAGATACCATCAAGTAAGTAACGAATTATTACAAGAATTTGATACTAAAATAACTGATTTTGAGTTTTCTGAAGACATAGAGCGTCAATTAATCGATTTCTTAGTTGATTCTTACAGCCAGGCAGAATTAATTACTCAAGCTCAAAGTAAATATATGTATGATAAAAAGCATATAAGATTTATCGACCGTGTAATTCACAAAATCGTAGAAGAAAACAAATTGGGCATTCAATCACAATTAGAAAATGCCTTCATCAACGTTGAATATAACGAAGAAGACCGTGAAGAACAAATTAGAACAATTACTAGTGTTTTAGAAGAATCACATAAAAATCTAGAAGAAAGATTAATATCTTATTATCAAAATCCAAACAGTCAAGAAGGAAAAGATATTCTAATAACAATAGTTAAAGAAATAAAAGATGCAATCAATAAAAGCAAAGGCTTTAACGTCATATCTGAAGAACGTATAGAAGAAATAATAAAGAGTTTACCAGACTATGACATTGCTGAAGCAATAGATAAACGTTTCACACGTGAATCTATTCCACCAGAGATAAGAAAAGTCTTCAGTATTGCTTTAAGTTGTACAATGGATGCAGATAAAATTGATATATTAAATCAACGAGCTGCAGGTATCTATAACGTTAAATATAATCCTGCTCAATTATCAATCTATCCAGTTGAAACAATGAGCTTAGTAGAATTACTAAACGAATACTTTGCTTTCAAAATAGATCCAGATAATTTATATATAGACAATAGAATTATTTCTATAATAAGTAATAATTTAAAAGACAAAGAAAAAGACTGGTTTAAAAGACAAGGCATCGACTTAGAAGAATTATTAAAGCAAACAAAAGATAAAGAAATAAAAATTGAAAAAGAACATCCATTATATAATTTAATAGTTAAAACACCTTGGAAAGAAATAATTGCCAACGATAAAAAGCATAAAAAAGATTATCTAAACAAAAATATACCTACGTTAAAGGTACCAAGAGAAATCTTTGATGAAAACATAGCTAATAAATCAGAAAAAGAAAAGTTAAAAGCTTATAAAAGACTATTAATTGTCCCAGAACAAATAGAATTATTCCAAAAAAGTGCAAGTTTTGATCGAGAAGTAGGTAAACTACACAGTAATTGGAACAACTACAGTCAAGAACACATTGTATGGAATAGTGTATCAGCTCTAATTTGGCAATTAAATCAATTCATTATGGTAAATATACGTTCTAGAGCTTCCATCGATTTCATAAGAGAAACAAAGATCATCGAAAATATCTATAATAGATATAGTGAAGCTCCAATAATTCAAAATATCTTAAAGCCATATTTAGCTTATATCTTAATGTTTACTGATGTCTTAAAAGCACTAAAAACAAATGGACACGATGTAACAACGGTTGCAAAAGACGAAACATATCAAGAAGTATTAACATATGATAGTAAACTATTAAGAAAAATAAGAGAAATAGTAGCAAATCAAGAGATATTTAATAACAATATAATTATTAATTATATGGCTTATTTAGAAGACAATAATAAACCATATACCATTAATCCAGCAACAGAATCAATCGGATTTAACCTATAAAGCCCCTAAAATAGGGGTTTTTTAATGGAAAAAAGCCGTTTTCCCCTTGATTTTAGGGAGATAGAGTGATATTATAAAGCTCCATAGAAAATTGAACCCAGGAAATACGGGGAAAATTTGACTGGATATAGCTACTGTGCTAAAATTTAAGCATCAAAAGGGTTAGGGGGTTAATTTTAATGAAAGGATATGTATTAGATTATATTAACGAAAACGAATTCAAAAAGCTTGAACGTGCCCTTAAAAAATATAACATGTTAGCTTTTAAAAAATTGAATTTCGAATATTACCCAGCATTAAGAAATGGTAAGTTTGTTGGTAAAATGACAAGCCAAAACAAAAAAGCTGGTACAGAAACATATGAGTTAAAATTACCAAGCGATCACATGTTTACTCAAGTGCATGGCGACGTGAAATTAATATATACTGTATATGTTAAAGAACAAACAATAATGTTAAATACAATTACACCTTCAGATATTCTATTAGAAGGTCACAAATCAGAATTAACTACATATAAAGGTATAATGATTTCTAAAGCAAATGCCTCAAAAGATATGTTCAAGATTGATTTACTAAAAATGTTAGAAGATAAATAAGAATACTATGTATTCTTTTTTTTAGGGAAAATTTGCCAAAAAAAACAGTTTATTATATTATACGATTACTAAAAAAGAAGGGATTAATATGAAGAAAAAATACTTATTAGGAGCTATTAATATAACTCTATTATTTTTACTAGCAATTATCCTATTAATATCTTATAATTACATAGGAATCTTTTCATCAAAAGAAACAATCCTTTTTATAATTGCAATGCTTATAGTACTATCAATAATCGTCTATACTTATCTATCAAAAAAGACCTTTGTATATAACGTAGGAATCTATACTTGCTTTATGTTAAATATAATATTTATATATTTAATAAATAGTGCAAATCTAGAATACAATTTTATTAATAATTACATCAAAGGAAATGTCTACACAACATACAATATTATTGTATTAAGAAAAAATGTTTTATATAATAATATTAGCAAATTGGAAAACAAGATTATTGGTTCAACAACTGATAATACAAAATTAGATAAAAACAAGTATAAAATCAAAGTATATGACAATACTTATGATCTTACTGATGCTATCCAAAACGCTGAAATTCAATCAATTATTCTATCTGATGAAGATATTGAATATTTAAAAAATAACAATAATGGTATTTATGGTAAATTTAAAATAATATATTCGTATAATGACGTCAAATAATCGGAGTGATAAAAAATGGCAAAGAAAAAATCTAAAACTCAAAAATTAAAAAAGAGTATTAAAAAGAATCAAAAGGCAACTAAAAAAGTTATAGCTAAAAAGCCATTAAAACAAACAACAAAAAAACCTGTTCAAACTGTTAAAAAAGTAGAAAAACCTACACAAGTTAAAACAGATATCAAGACAAAAAAAGAAGATATTATTGAATTACCAAAGAAAAAAGTAACAAAAAGAAAAATTGTTTCTAACAACAAAGTAAAATATAAATTATATGAAGAAGAAAAAAAGAAAACACCACCTAGAAAGCAACCAATAAAAAAGACAATACCAAAAAAGACAGAAGTTAAAAAACCTGTTAAAAAAATTGAAAAACCAAAATTAGAAGCTAAAGAAGTAGATATAACTAAAATCGAAGAGATCGATCTAGAAAAAACAGTAAATATCATAATCCCCAAAGAAGAATTAGCTAAAACAAAAAAGGGAACAATCGCACCAAAAGAAAAAGTAAAATCTAAATTATTTGATAAATTATTTAGTAAAAAAACTGATAGAAAAACTAAGAATAAAATAATGACTACAAATCATAAAAATATCAATGATTTAAAAGCATTATTTAATTCACCAACAAAGAACGTTAAAAAACAAAGCAAATTTGCTTTATTCTTTGCAGGTATCAAAAATAAATTCAAAAAGAAACCTACAAAAGAACCAAAAGTAAAACAAGAAGCTATTGTAACTGAACCAGAACAAATTGAAGAAATAGAGGAAGTTAAAGAAAAAAGAGTACCAAAGAATCCAATTCTTCGTGTCCTATATGAGATTTATCATTATTCATTTATTTTCTTTAATGTCTTATTAATAGCAACATTTATCTTACTAGTAATTGGTTTAAAAAGAGTAGAAGTAATACCTAATAAAATGATAATATATATTGCTTTAATATTTGTTTTCTTAGGAGCAGTAGCAATATCATATAATAAATATTTAAGTGGTAAAATCTTTACTTTATTCCTAGTAGGATTAATGGGTGCAGGAATTTACATATTACAATACAATTTTGATTTCCTAAATAATTTAAATACAAAAGAATATGAATATAAAGAATATAATGTAGTAGCATTCGATAATGCCTACAATAAATCAATATATAATATCAACAACAAAAAAGTTTGCTTGTTAAATAGTAATGCTAAAAATGAAGAAAGAGTATTAAATCTAAAACTAGATGATGTTGAATATTTAAGATACGATACTCAAGATGAAATGTTTGATGATTTCTATGCTGGTAAATGTCGTGCTGTAGTACTTACAAGTAACCAAATTAAATTCTTATCAAACAATAAAGAGAATCAAAAACAAAACATCAAAGTACTATATACATTTAAAGCAAATGGACATAAATAGTAGATGAAAATCTACTATTTTTTTATGTGTAAATTTAATTTACGCGATAGAATGGGCGATTAATAAATTTAGATACATTTGTACGATAAAGCTATATAAAAACTATCTAAAATAAACTATAATATAAATAGAGTAAAAGGTAGAGGATTTATTCTTAGAAAGGGGCAGCTATATGAAATCAAAAGAGCTTTGGAACAAATTTGTAATTACAGGAAGTATCTTTGATTATCTAAAATACAGGGAAGAAAAAAAGAGAGAAACATAGCACATTTATGTTATAATATCCATGAAGGTGATCATATGAAACTTAAAAGAATATTTGCATACTTAATAGATATTATATTAGTTGGCTTAATTGCAAGTATAATATTTACTTTACCAATGTTTAATAAAGATATGGAAATGAATAGAGAAGCAAGTGAAGAATTCATTGAATTAATTCAAAGTAACGGTTCTGGATTAGTAGATACAGAACAATTTGATAATATTGCTTACAAACTTAATTATTCATCACGTATAACAAACATTGTCGAAATAGCTTTATATTTGATCTATTTTGGTATAATCCAATTTGCTACAGGTGGTAAAACAATTGGTAAAAAACTAATGGGCATTAAAGTCGAACCGGAAAAAGGTAAAGAATTGTCCGCAGGATTCATGTTCCTAAGAGCAGTAATACTACATAATATTATATTCAAGATAATATCTACAACAGTATTTATAACTTGCAAACAGGGAACTGCTATGACAATTAATAGTTATACTAACTATTGTTCTCTAATAATGAGTATAATAATAATAGGAACAATAATCTTCCGTGATGACGAAAGAGGATTACATGATTTAATTTGTAGAACAAAGGTAATTAACACTAAGAAAGAGAAATAATTTCTCTTTTTTTTATTTAATAATTATATTATAATATATATTAGAGTAGAGGGTGTTGCTATGAAAAGGAATAACAAAGAAAAATTCTTAAAAGAATATGAAACAAGAATAAGAAAATATCGTGATGATTACTATCGTCAAATATCTAAAATTGGCTTAGCAAATGGTCGCTTTAATACTAATGAAATACTATATAACTTGCTTCCATTTTTTTGTGCAGCATTAATAATACTATTAGGATCTGCTTCTATTACTTCTATAATAGTTGGAACTTTCCTTATAATCATTATGAATGCTGGTATCTACTTATACAAAAAAGTAAATCATATAGAATTAAATTCCTATGAAAAAGCCGTACATAAACTAGGTTATCACTCTATAAGTGAATATGAAGAAGCACTTAAAGAAATAATTGTTGGTGAAAATGGAATTTACCATAAGCAATTAGATGAAATCTTAGAAAAATATGGTTTAAAAGAAGATGAAATAGACATTGCAATCGATACTCAAGGTAATAAAAATTATGTTTGGTATGATGATGAAGACGATGAACTTTGTATCGTAAATGCGTCTTTAAATATCAAACCACGTTTAAATTGTTTAAAACTAGGCTACATAAGATATTATAGATTAGATAAAGTAAGTAACCATGTAATCCTAAAAACAGATATTGATGAATTTACTTATCGTGCTGAAGCACTAACTATCTTTGATAAATTAATAAAAGAGAAAAAATTTGATGGTCATAAAAAAATTGATATTGAAGAATATATCGATGACTTTGAATTATATATGCATCGTATGAAAGATACAACAAACACAGATGCTTCAAATAACAAGCTAGTAAAAGAAACAGTACAAAGTAATATAATGATTTCTATAATCTTTATTGTATTATTTACTTCTCTAATTAGTATCTTCCCAGCTCAAAAATTAATATTTACAATAGGTGTTTTAATATCAGAATTAATACTAAATAAATATGTTTTAGATTATTTATCTATTGAAGTAATATCAACTAATTCAGATGATGAATATATTAATTATTTAAATAATAATCAAGAATGTATTGAAAGATTTAGAGAACTAAAACTATCACTAGGTATCCCATTTGATGCCGAAGCAGTTTACAGCCCTGAAGGCGCTTGCTACTTAGTTTGGGTAGCAAACGGATATTTCCATGTCTTCTTAAATCTAATCTACTTTAATGTTGTCTACATCGTTATTAAAACAAGAGATGTTGAATATTACAAAGTAGATAAAAACGAATGCTTAGTAAAAATCCCTGATAAAACATTATGTTTTACTAAAGAAGCTGAAAAAGTATTTGCAAAAATGCTACCAAATAAAGATTATGATTGGATAAAAGGGATAATTAAAAAGTAAAAGTATGTTATAATATAGAAGAATATAAAGAAAAAGAGATGATTTTGAATGACAAGTTTAACAATGTTAGATGATACAAAAAGCAAAGTATACGACAAATTTATAAAATACATTAAATCAAAAGGTTATACAACACCAATACATGAAACAATTACACCAGAAACAGAAAAAGATTTAAAAGATATTGGTATTACAACTGATGCCTTACTAGCAGAAATTCTAACTGCTATGCAAGAAAGAAAAATAATTGAAAAAAGAACTGGTGATACTGCGCCAAAGTTAACTATAACAGAAGCTGAATTAGATAAGTTAGCTGCAGAGCCAGAAAACTTACAAAACTTTGTCGTATCAAATAATAAATTAGTAGATATCACTAAATTAAAAGAAGAATATAAAGCTGAATATAAAGCTTATAAAGAAGCAGTTATAGCTAAACAAATAGCAATGCTAACTAAGTTTGAACATCAAGATCTAAGTGGTTTACCTGATGTACCAGAAAGCGACTTCTTAGACCCAGATGAACAAGCAGAATTACAAAAAGAAGTAAATGAACATTTAGATAGCAGTTCTTATGGCGGAAACTCTGCAATCCAAGCAATCATCGAGAATAAATTAGGTGACTTTGATTGGAAAGAAATGGTTGAAAAAGTAATCGACTTTAAATCATTCATGAAAGAAAAAGAAGACACTATAAGAAAAGCTGAACAAGATCTAAAAGATGGTAAATTAACTACAAAAAAATTCATAAAATATATGGAAATTCATAAGGTAGCAAAAATAAATGAAAAAATTCAAGAACATCTTGAAGGAATCGAAGCATATACAGGAAGAGCAAGCAAATATGGCATAAAAATTAGTAGAGAAAAAGAAAAATTTTCAATTTTTGCTGCTTCAATTCCAGAAATGAAATATGAACAAACATTATTATCAAAAGAATTACAAGCAATAGTATTAAAAACTGAAACAGCTAAGAAATATGGTGAAGCAGATTTACCTGAACCATTAAGTCAAAGTGAATTTATAAAAATCATAACAAGAAATAAATTGATGGTTGATCCATCATCAGATGAATACTCAAGACTAGACGAAATCCAAAAAATTGCTGCTAAAGATAATTCAAGTCTTGCAGAAGACCAATTAACAAGTATGGTATTGAGTATGAAAGACGATGAAGAATTAAAATATTATCGTGTTAAAGTAGCTAATACTGACTTAGATCGATTTAAAGCACTAGTAAGCACTTCAATACTAATCAATGAAACAGATGATATGGTACCAACTCCAATGATGTTTGATAGCGATAAAATGTCTGTTCCTGAATATGAAGCTTACTTAATAAAATTCTATAGAGCTTATGGATTAGATAAAGAATATATTACAGAAAAGAATCCATTAGTAGCAAAAAGACCTCCATATCCTCATGAAAAAACAGGAGAAGGTCATAATTACTATGAAAACATTTATTCTAAATACTTAAGCACAGTTAAATTAACTCCAAAAGTTGCAAATAACACTTATATATTAGGTTTATTAAATGATGCTAAAGATAAGCCAGAAATGGCAGAATTAAAGACTAAAATCGAGGAATTAATTTCCTTACTTACAATATCTGATATACCAAAACTAAGAGCAGATGGTAAGTTATCTGATTGTATTGGTTTTATATGCGAAACTGATAAATTACCTGCTATTAAAGCAGCACTTAAAGAAATTGATCCATTAGGAAAATTCTTACCAGTTGAAGCAATACCAATACCTAGAGCTAAAGGAGATACAGAATCAATTGAAGATTACGAAAACTACTTAAAAGCTCATTATACAAAATATAATCCAGAAGTTGATCCAGCAACATACGCACCAACTGGAGAAATCAGAAAACCATATCCACATGAAAGAATCAGTATTGATTCAGCTGGAAAAGTAAGTATTACTGAACCAGATCCAGAAGGTTACTATTGTAAATTCTATAAACCATGGGCTAAAGAAAAAGGTTTAAAAGAAACTAAAAAATTCTCAGGATCAGATATCTTTACAGGAAGAAGAAAAGTAACTAAAGCCGAAAAGGGATTAAGCCTTGAGGGAGTTAAAAATGCTATTAAAAAGTTCATGAGAAGATTAAATCTATTTGATCACACATTCACTGAAGATAAAAGAAAAACAACTCTAGAACTATTTAAGAGAGTTGCCCTAACATTACTTGCAATTGCTGCCGTAGTAATAGTATTACAATTAGTTGCACCAGGCTTATTGCCATGGAATTTCTTCCCTTGGGTAATAAAAGCAGTAGGTAAATTAGGACTTGGCGGTGGCTTAAAAGCTGTCTTTGGTAAACTAATCCAATTAGCTCCATTAACTATTATGGGAATTGCCGGAATTGTTATCGGAATTAGAAAATTCAAAAAAGCCCATAAAGGAACAATATATTCAGGTGATGGTAAACCAAAAAGTGGCAAAGGCGAACATGATGAACCAGACCCAGAAGGCCCAACAGTAACAGATGTTGAAGGAATGCTAAAAGATGGAGTAGACATCGAAGCATTAATTGATAAATTAGTTGCTGAATATGCCTCTGCAAAAAGAGAATACGATCATGCTGAAGAACTTGCATCTGACCCTGATCATGCAACTGACGAAACTAAAGCTACAAGAGATGAAAAGAAAGAAATCAAAGACCATGCTAAAGAAACTTTAGTAGATGTCATACTAGAAATGCTAGAATATAGCGAACCAGCAGAATATAAAGAAGAAATTGAGGGATTGAGTCTATGATAGAAAGTATCGACGATAGTGATTTAATAACACTAGATGATGATAATAAATACTTTATCATTAATACAATAGAAGAATTTGGTGGAATATATCACTTATTAATAAAATATCTTGAAGATAAAGAAGAATTCGATTTTGATGACATTGCCTTTGTTCAAGAAGTAAGAGAAAACGGAGATATCTTCCTAGATCCAGTTAATAATCCAGAAACAATCAAAAAACTAGCAAGTTTCACATTAACATATACATCATTAGAAAACTCACCAGAACTAGAAGCAGATATCGAAAATACTTTAAAAGAAATGGCACAAAAAGACAGCGAATAAAGCTGTCTTTTTATATAACAAAAAATATGCTATAATTAAAATAGGTGACGTATATGAGAGATTTGAAAACATGTCGAATCGATGACTTTGACGACATATTCAATGCTACAAAAGCATCTCAGGGGTATACAAATGCTGTTAAAGCAATAAAATATGTACTATTTAATGATCTTAGTGTCTTTGAAGATAGACAACCAGCTAAGAATAAATATGTATATATATCAAGCACTAATAACGCTAGAAAAAAAGCAATGATCATGCAAAGAGATGATTTGGGTCAAATCATGGTTAAATATTGTATGGCTTCATTTGGTTTAAGAAATAAAAACTTTATCATCATGGATGAAGAATTTGTTATGTATAGAAAAAGAATCGATCGTTTAGAGTTATCTGCCTATGAAATGATCGAAGCAGTAGCATATGCAGCAATGGGTGATGCACTACTTGCTTACGAATTCTTATTTGCCAATAAAAAACTACTTTCTGAAGTAGTAGAATACATGATAGAAGAGCGTTATATAAGTAATTTAAATGTTGAACTAGATGAATTTAATGGTATAATAAAAAACGACGAAATTGATACCGAAATCAGATATGCATTTTATGATGCATATACTCACTTAGACGAATCGTTCGAAGAAATAAAAAGAAACGATATTGATTACGTAAAATAATAAAGGAGGAATAGAAATGAAAGAAAAAGGAAAGGGCTTCTTTAAAGAATTCAAAGAATTCGTTATGCGTGGAAACGTAATGGATATGGCAATCGGTGTTATCATTGGTTCTGCATTTGCTAGTCTAGTGACTGCATTTACTGACGATTTCATTAATCCTTTAATTAATGGCATTGGTGGAGCTAAGGTTGGTGGAACACTTAAAATCTATGGTGGCCAAGTAATCAAATATGGTGATTTCATTACAGCTGTAATTAATTTCTTAATCATGGCTCTAGTTCTATTTATCATGTTAAAATCAGTTAACAAACTAATGAAACTTGGTAAAAAAGAAGAAAAAAGCGCTGCTGAAGAAGTACCAGCTAAATCTGCTGAAGTACTATTATTAGAAGAAATCAGAGACGAATTAAAAAATAAAAAAGCAAAATAAAATAGATCATTAAGATCTATTTTTTTTATCCTCTATAATAAGCTAATAAACCAAATATTGCGAATAGGGATCCAACTAACATAGATATAGCCATTACCCATCCAACTACCTTAAAAACCATTTTTCTTTTTTCATAATAATTCTTTTGGGGTTTTACAGCTTTAGTTTCTTTTTCCAATGCTTCTTCAGAAACTCTTTTTTCTTTATTTTTTGCCATCGTTTTCACCTCACATAAACCATAATTAATTTAACACATTTTATCATTTTAGTAAACAATTAATTATGCTATAATAAAAGAAGGTAAGGTGATAGTATGGAAGCTTTAACCATAAGTGCAGCTAACTTAAATACAATAGAAGAAAATTTAGGAAGTGTCGCTAAAGAATTGGGTGGCGTTATTTCTAATGTTAATAGTGTTAACGATCACGTTCATGATATTGAAAGCAAAGTAACTGGTTTAAATAACGAAGTTAAAAACTTAGTTAGTGAAATTAGAGAAACAACAATAATTACTAATGCTCGTCAAAACATCATGTACAACAATGCACAAATTGAAAAGAAATTTGGTTACTACGACAATCTACGTCGTCAAACTACATCATTACTAGATGCGATATCTAATTCTAATATCAGCATTGAAAGCATTATGAAATTAAGAGAGGATATACTTCTTAATAATCCAAACTACTGGCTAGCTAATGCTATTGCAGCATTAACTTACTGGCTTCAAGATAAAAGAGAAGAAGCAGAAAACGAAATAAATAATGCTTTAAGGAAAAATCAAGAAAAAACAAGTTTATTCTTCTGTTTAATAAATTTAAAACTAGATAGGGTAGATACATCTATTAGATGGTTAGAAAAATATCTAAGTATTCAAAATCCAATGAAACTAAATAAAGATTTTATAACTGTCTTAGATTTAGTAGCAACAGGTAGTTTTGGTGATAATGAAAAAGATATTGTTCTAAACAAAATGAATAAATGGATAGAAGAACTAAACAGTGAACAAGTAATTCAAGAAGATGAAAGATATAAATGGGAAAGATACTTAAATGAATTTGAAGCTACTCAATTCATATATCCATATTTAGAAAAGTATTCACCAGATATCTTTAAGATAAAAGATAATTATTATTATTCAAGTTCATATAGAGGTTTCTTAAATAAACTACAATCTATTAATAACAAAGAAGAAACACAAATGAATATCGATAACATAATAGATAATTTAATATATGATTATGAATCACAAGAAAAAGCATTTGAAAAAGAAAACTTTAAAAACAATTTAATAATTGAATGTAATGGTGATGTCGATAAAGCTAACGAGATTTATAAAAAACAAGAAGAAATCTATAGTGAAGAGATTAATATTTTATCTTTGTTATCCAATATTGTTATTTATAGAGATTCATATAATATAAGTAATGAAACACAAAAAATAGCAGTTTCATTATGTAAGAATCATATTAAGAAAGCAATTGAATCAAATAATAAAAAGATTATTGATAGTGAATATCAAATAAAGATCAATGACTTCACATCAAAGACAAAAGATGGCAAGAACAGTGAAGAAGTCTTAAACGATTTAAATCTATATGTCGAAAAATTATTTGACGAAACAGATAAAGATTTATTAGTAATCCTAATCGTAGCTAATATCTTAGGTATCGTTGGTTTATTCTTTACTTTAAACAGTCGTACTTTAAGTACTATCTTAATAATCTTATTAGTATTAATAAATATTTTCTTCTTTATTAAGTTAGCTAAAAGAACAAGTATAAGAAATCGTTTAAAAGAAAAAATAAAAAGTGAAAATATGTCTATTCTAGAAAGAATTTTAGCTGAAGGTTTAGACTATAATAACGTCATCAAAGAAAATGAAAATAATTATACATTATTAATGACATATTTAGATAATTTAAATACTATTAATTACATAAAATCTAATGAAGAAAGAAATATTAATATAGGAGTTTAATTATGGAAACAAAAGAACAAATAATTCCAATTAAGGAAGAACCAAAAGTAGAAACAAATCCTACTGTAAAACTTAACATTAAAAAACCAGAAACAAAAATAATTAATCAACTTCCATCATGGTCACTAGAACCACCTTTAGAAATCAATAGGAGTAAAACCAAATGAGTTACGAAGAATGGTTAAATAAAATAGAAGCATTATCTAATAAAAACGATTACAATATTTTAAAAGAATTAGAGACAGCTCCATACAATGCTAATTTAGAAGAATTACTAACTCCTAAATTATCAGATCTAGTAACTAAGAAGTTAACCAAAAGTATAAATAGTATTGTAAAAAGCTTAGAATTAATCTATAAAGACCCTAATGAATTAGATATATGTATGATAGAATTTAAAAAGAATATTCAATTTATTTATAAATTAATAAATATCAAACAATTAAAACCAGAAAAGCAACAAGAAATGCGTGCTAATCTAAAAACAGAAACAGATAAAACATATGATATCTTAGAAAAAGAAGCAGTTAAAATAGACAACTTAGGTATCTTTCAAATGGTAATAAGAAATAATAGAATAAAATGGAGTGATAATAATGAATTACAATGAAACTAAGGAATATTTAAAAAGATATTTAAAAGCTAGAATACCTTTAATAATAGTTAGATCATTAGAAAAAGCTAGAGTCTTAAATATGTTAAAAGAAATATCTAATGAATCAAGCATGAACTTTAATGCTTACAAAATGAGTGATGGTATAGTTGATTTAAAAACTAATACAATAATTAGTGAAGAAAAAACTATCATGAGTGCACTAGATTATATTTCTGATCGTATAAGACATGAAGAAAACTTAAACTTTGTCCTAAGTGATATTGCTGATATTAATGATAGTAATACTGTCTCAAGATACTTAGAAAACGTTGTAGAACAAATCGAATCAAAATCTGGAACAATTATTATTATCACTAATGAATTTGTATGGCAAAATATTACAAGACTAGGTATCAGCATTGAATTATCATATCCAACAGAAGAAGAATTAGAACAAATAATAATTAATACAATTAAACCATACAAGAATCAAATAGAAGTAGAATGGACAGATGAAGATTATAAAAAAGCTGCTCAATACTTACAAGGTTTAAGCGAAATGGAAGTTAAAAATATAATTTCTTCTCTTATAATAAATGGTCGCATTCTAAAAGAAGACTTAAAAGAATTAAAATATTCAAAACAAAGATTATTTAATGAAATAGCTGGCTTAGAAGCAATCGAAGTTCCAGAAGACTTACAAATAGCAGGTTTAGATAATCTAATAGATTGGTTAAAAGAAAAGAAAACCCTAATGGATCCTACATTAAAAGAAGAATTAGAAAATAGGGGAATTACATCTCCAAAAGGAATTCTTCTAACAGGTGTTCCAGGTTGTGGTAAAAGTTTATGCTCAAAAGCAGCATCAAACATTTTCAATATACCACTATATCGTCTTGACTTAGCTACAGTTCAAGGTGAATATGTAGGTCAATCAGAAAGACAATTAAAAGAAGCCTTAGATACTGCTGAATATGTATCTCCATGCGTATTATGGATTGATGAAATAGAAAAAGGATTAAAAGAATCTGGTTCCTCAGCAGTAACTTCAAGAATGATTGGTCAATTCTTATTCTGGCTACAAGAATGTACAAAACCAGTATTTGTAATTGCCAGTGCCAACGATGTATCACAACTACCTCCAGAATTAATTAGAAAAGGTCGTTTTGATGAAATATTCTTCGTTGACCTACCAAATGAAAAAGAAAGAAAAGAATTATTAAATATCTACTTTAGAAAATATGTAAAAGTAGAATTAGGAGACGAATTATTAAGTGAATTAGTAAACATTACTGAAGGATTCTCTTCTGCTGATATCGAAGCAACAATTAGAGGTATAGCATATAAGCTTATAGCTAATAAAGAAGTTAGATTATCAGAAGACTTAATTAAGAATAGTTTAAGAGAAGTAGTATCACTAATGAAAACTAATCCAGAGAAAATTAATTCAATCAGAGAGTGGGGCAAAGAAAGAGCAGTTCCTGCCTCTAGACGCAATTAAATATTTTAACTTTTGATTGATATTTACTTGACACTCATTTTGTCTAGTAATATAATTTAAATATACAATGAAGGGAATTGGTAAAGATGAACAACTTAAATGAATTATTTCAAGAATTAGGAATATCTAAAGTAAGATTAGCCAAGTATCTAGGTGTATCTAGACAAATGGTTTATAATTATTTAGAATTAAATGATATAAATAAATGGCCAAAGGAAAAGAAATTGTTATTATTTAAATTATTAGATATAACTGAAGCTGAAGATTTAGAGAATATTAAAATAAATACAGATTATTTAATGAATGTTGAAGGTAGATTAAATCAAGGAGTTAAAAGTTCTTCAGAACTAGAAAACGGATTTGATCTAAAAGGATTAAATAAAGAATCTCAAATCTTATTAAGTGATATAACATATCTATTAAAAGAAAAATTAAGTGATGAAAGCAATAAAGAAAACTACTATGCAATACTATACTTATATCACTTATTACAATCATTAGATAATGTTCCAGAAATTAAATATATCTTCGGATATATGAGTAAAACAACTGGATTTACAAATCCAGACGACTTCAAGTTCCAAGAAGATAAACAATTTATCTTTGAAGGAATCTTATATTCAGCTTTGAACTTATATAATAATGGTGGAGCATCTAGATCAAGACTAGCTGAATCACATCGTCGTTTTGTACGTGAAATCGAGCAAAAAAATGAAGAAAAATTATCTCGTACACAACAACTAAATACAACTAAGATTCAGGCTTTAAAAGAACTAGGTTATACTACTATGACAGAAGCTAATGCTGCTGAAGTATTAGAGAAAATTGCTGAAATAGAATCAAGAAAGATTTAATCTTTCTTTTTTTATGTCTAAATCCCCTATTATTAGACGAAGTAGGGGATAGACAGATAAATAATCATATTATTATAAAAATGTCTTAAAACGCCTTAAAGCACACTATTCCGCGAGATGATAAATTTGATCACCTTTTAATATCTCGATGCCGATTTCAAAAGACTATAATTATAAGCTTTGTTCCAAAAACAAACTCCCTACTTCCAAGTCATAAAAAAATAGGGGACTTAAAGAAAAAAAATTTTTTCTAACTTGGAATCGAGGTGATGAACTAATCACCTTTTAATATCTCGTTGCCGCCTTCAAAATACAAAATAAGTAACGAAGTGATGAATTAACCATCTATGAGTATTTCGTTGCTCATTTCGTCTAAAACACGGTTTCCGTGAGGTGAACAACTATCCATCTTTTCATATCTCGATGCCGATTTCAAATCCAGCAATAAATAATAAATAATTGATAGTAAAATAAAGAAAATATATATAAAAAATAAATTTTTAAAAATTCTGAATTCAGATTTTCCATAATTAATAATAAATAGAGAAATAAATGCAATAATTATATCACTCCTCAAAAATCGAAAAAAGCCCAAAGTAGGGGCCTTTTTTAGCATTTTTATAACTTCGTATAATATATATTATGTTAACCAATAAATAGAATAAAAGAAAAGAGTGGCTACTCTTCTCTTATATTTATTGTTTCTTTGTAGAATCAACTTTACCTTTGCATAATACATCTTCACGAACACCATTATCAATATATGTACAAGTACATACTGTATTTTGTGGTGCGTTACCTTTGCAATTAGAACAATCATTAGTTTTAGAACATTTGTCTTTTCTAATTTCGTCTTCATTCATAGGGGCTTTAGAATTAATATTAGAAATGATTTCTTCATTATAAGCAATCTTTTTCTTTAAATCTTCTGTGATTGATGCATGTGCTCTATTTGTAATTACTTTATAACCTTGAACTTCTTTAAAGCTATACATTCTTTCAATCCTTGTAAGTAATTCATTATATTCATTTAATTGTAATTCACATGAATTTAAATTATCAACACTACAAACATATTTTTCATCTAAATAATTAACCCATTTACTAACTTCATCATAATTAAAACTTTGGATATCTTCTTTAATTTTTACATTTTTTTCATATTCAACAAAATAATCCATAATAGGTTTTAGATCTTTAGTATTACCTGATACATAGTAATTATTAAGTGACTCCCCTACTTTGGCTTTATAATTAACCATATTATTTTTATATAAATCTTTAAACCAGAAAACAAATGCAGCTATTATTCCTGCTACTAAAGCTAATATAACTACAGTTTTAATCCATCCATAATCCTTAGGTTCTGTTTCTTGAACATTATATCCTTGTATACCGTTATTCATACTATCTACCCTCTCCTATCACTTTCTATTACGTGGATGATATTCATAATCCTTTTTTAATTTTTCATTTACTAAATGAGCATATATCTGAGTAGTTGAAATATCTTCATGTCCTAATAATTCTTGTATTACTCTTAAATCTGCTCCATGACTTAACATATGTGTTGCAAAAGAATGTCTAAGTACGTGTGGTGATACATTTTTTTCTATTCCACATCGTTCGCATTCCTTTTTTAATATCTTAAAAAATCCTTGTCTACTAATATTCTTTAAACTATTACTAATAAACAAATAATCAGATATCTTATCTTTTAATATTACATCTCTATATCTATCTACATAGATAGTTAGATATTTAATAGCTACATCTCCTATTGGTACGATTCTTTCCTTTTTACCTTTACCAAATACTCTTACAAAACAATTATGTAAATCAATATCAGTTATCTTTAAATTAACTAATTCACTAATACGCAACCCAGTTGCATACAATAATTCTAACATTGCTTTGTTACGATAATCAAAAGGTGTAACTAAATTAATATCTAACAGCTTATTAATTTCTTCTTCAGTTAAATAATTAGGAAGTTTTTGTGGTAACTTAGGAAGAATAATATTTAAACAAGGATTATTCTCTATTACCTTTTCTCTAACTAAAAACTCATAAAAAGAATTAACAACTGTAATATGATGAGCTAATGATCTTGAACCAATATTATTAATATTATCAAAATAAGTACTCATATCATCATACTTATTCTTTAGAAGATCACCATTAAAGTAAATATCTAAGTCTTTTAAATCATTTTTATAACTAGCTATAGTATTATCACTTAACTTACGTTCATATTCTAAATAATCTAAATATTTACTTACATATTCACTAGGTACATACTCCTCTATCATATAATCACCATATACTAAAATTATAGATTATTTTTCCCAAAAAGTAAATGTCTTAATAACATTTAATAAACTATTCCTTGTTAAGTATTCTTTACCTTTGTTATAATATTAATGGTGATCAAATATGGAGATTTTAGCAGATAAATTGAGACCTCAAAATCTAGACGAAATAATTGGTCAGCAACACTTAGTTGGTAAAGGTAAAATTATTAGAAATCTAGTAGAAAACGATCACTTAGTAAGTATGATTCTTTATGGTAAACCTGGTATCGGAAAAACATCTATTGCCAGTGCTATATGTAATCAAACTAAAAAAGAATACCGTTTGTTAAATGCCACTATCAATAATAAACAGGATTTTGATATCGTTATTGAAGAAGCTAAAATGAATGGTGAAATGATTATTATCATGGATGAAATTCATCGTTTAAATAAAGATAAACAAGATCTTTTATTACCATATATTGAAAATGGTTTAATAATACTTATTGGTATGACAACATCTAATCCTTATCACAAAATAAATCCAGCTATTAGAAGTAGATGTCAAATATTTGAATTAAAAGAATTAACTATCGATGATATTAAAGTTGGTATAGACAGAGCTTGTAAATATTTAAAAGGTATTAAAATAGATGAAGAAGCAAAAAATACTATTGCTAGATTATCATCAGGTGATTTAAGAAATGCTATTAATTTATTAGAAGTAGCTTACTATGGCTCATCAAATAAAAAAGTAACATTAGAAGAGATAAATAATATAAATCCTAAAGCAGTCTTCTTTAGTGATGCTAACGAAGATGGTCACTACGATGTTTTATCTGGCTTGCAAAAATCTATTAGAGGAAGTGACGTTGATGCTTCCCTACACTATCTAGCAAGACTTATAGAAGAAGGAGATCTAGATAGTATCTATAGAAGATTATCAGTCATTGCTTATGAAGATATCGGTTTAGCTAATCCTTCAATTGGACCTAAATTAATGGCTGCTATTCATGCTGCAGAGTTAACTGGTCTACCAGAAGCTAGAATTCCACTAGGAACTATTGTTACTGAAATGGCTTTAAGCCCTAAAAGTAACAGTGCCCATATTGCACTAGATGCTGCTTTAGAGGATATTGAAAATGGTAATACTGGCAATTTACCAAATCACATCAAGACAAACTCTCCATTATATAAGTATCCTCATGATTATCCAAACTCATGGGTTAAACAACAATATTTACCAGATAATATTAAGAACAAAAAGTATTATCAACCAAAGAATAATAAATATGAAGAAAATCTAAATAAATTACATAGAGAAATGAAAGGTGAAAAATAATGAAAATATCATTAATTGGAACAGGTGCCTATGGTGTTGCCATGGCTACCATGTTAAGTAAAAATAACAAAGACATAATAATGTGGACTGAATCAGAAGAAAAAATGGCAGCTTATAAAAAAGATGGTTGCATTAAAGATATCATTCCCGGTATTGAATGTCCTAAAAATATCAAACTAACAACTAGTTATGAAGAAGCTGTAAAAGATCGCGATATCATCTTTATCATGAGTACAGCACACTTTGTAGGTAGTATCTGTGATGCCATAAAACCATATATGAATAAAGAGCAAGTAGTATGTATCGCATCAAAAGGAATTGAAAATAATAGTTGCGAGTTCTTAAGTAACATTGCTAGAGAAAAAATACAAACAAGAAAAATTTGTATAATATCTGGTGGTTCTTTCGCTATTGATATGGTAAAAGGAAACCCCGTAGCTCTAACTCTTGCATCAAGAAGCAAGAAATCACGTCAGTTAGTAAAGAAAGCTCTCCAAAGCGATACAGTTAAATTAAGAGAATCAAACGATGTAATTGGTGTTCAAATATGTGGTAGTATTAAAAATGTTATTGCACTTGCTGCAGGTATGTTAGATGGTATGGGATATCCAGAAAGTACACAATGCTTCTTAATTACAGAATCAATCCATGATATCAAATGGTTAATTGGTGCTTTAGGAGGAAAACCTCGTACAATCCTTTCTTATGCTGGTGTTGGAGACTTACTATTAACATGTACATCAACTAAATCACGTAACTTTACTTTTGGTAAATTAATTGGTGAAGGTATATCTCCAAAAGAGAAAGAAAAACACTTAAAAGAAAATACTGTTGAAGGTTACTACACTCTTCAAAGTATTTATAAATTAGTTAGAAAACGTAAAATAAAAATGCCAGTAGTAAATCTTATTTATAACATTATAATGAATAATAAAGATCCTCACCTACTAGCAGAATTCTTAATTAATAAAAAATAAAAACAAATCTTAATGATTTGTTTTTTTATTCTTCATGATTTTCTTCTTTAGAAATTTCTAAGTAATTATCTACTACTTGTTTAATCTCTTCTTGTTCTTCTTCTGTTTGAGCATTAGACAACAAAAAGTCTAAATATGTTGTTTTTTCACAGAATGTTAAATCAGGATTAGTAAGAGTACTTTTCTTCATTACTTCATCTATATTGCTTAACTTTTCTTCTTGAACTTCTTGTTCTTCTAATTCTTTTTCTTCGTCTTCCATCCTAATCACCTTTCTTTAAAACATCATTTATAACATAACTAGCCATGTAATAACCAGCTACATTCGGTACTAAACTAGTTGAACCAACCGGATTAGATACCTTAACAGGTACTTCTTTACTCGAAACTACCATAACTTTTTTACTTATTCTATTATCTTTTAATAATTTTCTCATTTTCTTAGCTAATGGATCTCCACTGGTCTTCCAAATATTAGTTATTTCTAACTTAGTAGGATCAATTCTATTACCAGTACCCATTGAACTAATTATCTTTATATTATTACTTAAACACTCTTTTATCAATAATAACTTTGTATTAACAGTATCACAACAATCTAATACATAGTCAAATCTTTTAATATCTATATCATTGAAATTAGACTCATCTAGGAATGTTACTCTAGATTCAACTAAAATATCAGGATTTATACTTTTAGCTCTTAAATCGGCTTCTATCGCCTTAAAATGACCTATATTATTAATATTTGCTAAAACTTGACGATTTAGATTAGAAATATCAAATTTATCATTATCAATAACAGTGAAACTCTGAACACCCATTCTAACTAAAGCTTCAAAAGCACTACCACCTACTCCACCAACACCTACAATTAAAATACTTAAATTCTTAATCTTTTCATATTGGTCTTTTGGAATAACTCTTAGAATTCTTTCGTCCATAGGCATTCACCAAGTTCATTATAACACAAAACATAAAAAAACCTAAGACATACTCACTTGTGATATAAAAACCTGCTCTACACAGGTGGGCATCACATGACTAATTTTAGGATCCCTACTTGGTGACTTACGTCTCCTTTAAAAGGCAAGGTCTTCAACACCATTAGACAATTAGATTCCCTTATAATCACTTACTCGGTTTTTATTGGTAAGTGAATATTGCTACTATCTTAGGTACCTTCATTATAGCATAAAAAGACAAATAGTAAAATACTATTTGTCAATTTACTGTATATTAAGTTAAATTAGCATTAGCAGCAGAGTTATCTCCTAAGCCTGCTAAAGCTGGATTAGCTGGTGCAGCAGCACCTCCACTAGTAGGAACATTTACCATAATACTAGGTTTTGGAGCCATATTTGCCATTGTACCACCTTGAGCTGCTTGACCAGCACCAGGAGCAGTAGTACTTTCAGCTGCTGCAATATTAGTACCTTGAACAGCCCAACATTTATTAACATTACAAGAGTTACTATTAGGAGCTGGATTAGGCATTTCCATCTTAATTACCATTGGTAATTTAAATGCTCCACCAAATCCTACACAGTTACCTGGTTGTAATACTTTTTGTTTTTCAATAACATCCGCCGAAATATTCGGTAGCATTGTTCTAATATATTCAATATCCTTAGGGTGTGTCATCTTAAATATTAAGAAGTTACTACATTGAGCAATAACTGTTTCACTTATTTCAACTGGACGTTGTGAAATAATATTTAATAAAACACCATATTTACGACCTTCCTTAGCAATACGGTCGAAGATATTATAACCAATTAAGAATACGTCAGCATCTTTTTGAACATATCTATGTGCTTCTTCTAAGAATAAATGGAAAGGAATTTGTGCTCTTTGTTTTCTCGTCTTACAGAAATCAAAGAATATTCTTGCCAATATCTTAACTATAATCTTAGCTTGAGTATCATCAATATCTTCTAAGTTGATATTGATAACTTGAGCTTTTTTATTACCTACAGCAACTAAAGAAGCAATATAACTTTCAGTAGAAATATAATTTTGTACTTTATAAATATCATTAATCTTACTATTCATAATAGCATTTAATCTAACTTTTAATAACATAGAGTCATCATATAATTGTTGGTTATCTTGGAAACCTTCACTAATTAATGTGAACTCTAATGC
>JAEEGL016908808.1_pt1 | contig 58968 bp, 48 predicted proteins | sample 9134231 | NCBI WGS metagenome assembly JAEEGL01 (sample SAMN16246548, study PRJNA631951) | gut metagenome | biome: gut microbiome; feature: rumen; material: fiber-attached | host: Bos | place: Iran: Karaj | collected 2018-10
TAAAGCAGGACACTATGCTGTTGGTCAGTTTAACATCAACAACCTTGAATGGACAAAGGCCATTTTACTTACCGCTGAGGAGTGCAAATCACCGGTTATCTTAGGTGTATCCGAAGGCGCAGGAAAGTATATGACAGGTTTTAAGACCGTTGCCGCTATGGTTAAGGCTATGGATGAGTCTTTGGGAATTACGGTTCCTGTAGCTCTTCACTTAGACCATGGTACCTATGACGGAACAAAGGCTTGCATCGAAGCAGGATTTACTTCCGTTATGTTTGACGGTTCTTCATACAATATTGATGAGAACGTTGCAAAGACCAAAGAGTTGGTTGAACTTGCTCATAAGAACGGAATCTCTATCGAGGCAGAAGTTGGTGCTATCGGTGGTGAGGAAGACGGAGTTGTAGGTGCAGGTGAGTGCGCTGATCCGGATGAGTGCAAGATGGTAGCTGATCTTGGTGTAGATATGCTTGCAGCAGGTATCGGTAACATCCACGGTGTGTATCCGGAAAACTGGGCTGGTCTTTCTTTTGAGACATTGGATGCTATCCAGCAGAAGACAGGAACCATGCCTTTAGTTCTTCACGGCGGTACAGGTATTCCGGATGATATGATTGCAAAAGCTATCGACCTCGGTGTTTCTAAGATCAACGTTAACACAGAGTGTCAGTTGGTATTTGCTGAGGAGACCAGAAAGTACATCGAAGCAGGTAAGGACCAGCAGGGCAAGGGATTCGATCCAAGAAAACTTCTTGCACCCGGTACTGAAGCTATCAAAGCAAAAGTTAAAGAAAAAATGGAATTATTCGGTTCAGTTGGAAAAGCTTAAATCCATTGCCGTTTAAACATCCAGGGGTGCCCCAATATTTTATTGTGGCATCCCTTTTTTAAAAAGAAAAGGAAGGACAATGTCTGTGGAAAAGGAATATTTTAATGTAGCGGATATCTTTGGAGAAAATGTTTTTAATGATGCTACCATGCAGGAACGTCTGCCAAAGAAAACCTATCAGAAATTAAAAGAGACCATCCGTCAGGGGAAAGAATTGGATTTGGAAACCGCTGATGTGGTTGCTCATGAGATGAAGGAATGGGCGATTGAAAAAGGAGCGACTCATTATACTCATTGGTTTCAGCCTCTTACGGGTGTGACTGCAGAGAAGCATGATTCATTTATATCCGCTCCTCAGAAAAGCGGAAAGGTGTTAATGAGCTTTTCCGGAAAGGAGCTGATTAAGGGAGAACCGGATGCTTCTTCTTTTCCTTCAGGCGGTCTTCGTGCGACTTTTGAAGCCAGAGGATATACTGCCTGGGATCCTACATCTCCTGCCTTTGTAAGACAGGACGCTTCCGGTGCAACTTTATGTATTCCTACAGCGTTTTGCTCTTATACCGGCGAGGCATTGGATCAAAAGACACCGCTGCTTCGTTCCATGGAGGCCATTAACAAGCAGTCACTGCGATTGCTTCGTTTGTTTGGAAACAACACCTCTCAGAAGGTGGTACCATCCGTGGGTGTGGAGCAGGAGTATTTTATTATTGACAGAAAAGACTTCCTTGCCAGAAAGGATTTGGTATATACCGGACGCACCTTAATCGGCGCCATGCCTCCGAAGGGCCAGGAAATGGATGATCACTATTTCGGCGCCATTCGTGAGCGTATAGCGGCCTTTATGCGTGATGTAAATATCGAGCTTTGGAAAATGGGGGTTACCTCTAAAACCGAGCATAACGAAGTGGCTCCGGCCCAGCATGAATTGGCTCCCATTTATGAAGAAGCCAACGTGGCAGTGGATCACAACCAGATGATTATGGAGACCTTAAAGAAGGTGGCCTATCGTCATGGTTTGCAGTGCCTGTTGCATGAGAAACCGTTCCAGGGCGTTAACGGATCCGGAAAGCATAATAACTGGTCACTGGTTACGGATGACGGTATCAATCTTTTGGATCCGGGCAAAACACCTCATGAGAATATTCAGTTTTTACTGGTTCTTTGCTGCGTATTAAAGGCAGTGGACAAGCATGCCGCACTTTTAAGAGAGTCTGCCGCAGACGTGGGTAATGACTCCCGCTTGGGCGGAGATGAGGCACCTCCGGTAATTATTTCCGTATATTTGGGTGAGCAGCTTCAGGACGTTTTGGATCAGCTCATTCGTACCGGATCTGCAGACCACAGCTTAAAGGGCGAGATCTTAGACACCGGTGTGGCAGCCCTTCCGGATTTCTTAAAGGATGCTACGGATCGAAATCGTACCTCACCTTTTGCCTTTACCGGTAATAAATTTGAGTTTAGAACCGTGGGCTCTGAGGACTCTGTGGGTGAGCCGAATATCGTATTAAATACCATTGTTGCTGAAGCATTTTCCGATGCGTGTGATGAATTGGAAAAAGCGGAAGACTTCGATATGGCAGTACATAACCTGATTAAACGTCTTGCGAAGGAACATCAGCGTATCGTATTTAACGGAAACGGATACTCGCCGGAATGGGCGGAGGAAGCAAAGAAACGTGGACTTCCGATTGCTTCCAATATGCTGGATGCGATTCCGGCACTTTTGTCAGAGTCTTCCGTAGAGCTGTTTGATAAATTCAATGTATTTACAAAGACGGAGCTGGAGTCTCGTGCGGAAATCGAGTATGAGATTTATGCTAAGAAGAGAAATATCGAGGCAAAAACCATGATCGATATTATCCGGAAGCAGATTATTCCGGCTACCATTCGATATACCACAGTTCTTGCGGACTCTGTAAACCAGGTTCGACAGGCTGCGGGTGATGCGGATGTAAGTACACAGGTAGAGATGCTTACGGAGGTGTCTTCTTACTTAAAGGATACCAAAGAAAAGCTTACAGTGCTAGAGAAACTGGAGGCGGAAGGTGTGACCTTTACGAATACTGAGGAGCGCGCGTTCTTCTATCGTGATAAAGTTCTTCCTGCCATGGAGGATTTAAGACGACCGGTAGATAAGCTGGAGATGTTGGTGGACAAATCCATGTGGCCGATGCCGTCCTACGGAGACATGATCTTCGAAGTATAATAAAAAATGATATCAGTAAAAAAATCGTAGAATCTTATTTGCGCTCGGCAAAAAAGATTCTACGATTTTTTTTGTTTAGTATTATTCTATGGAGTGGCGATCGCTCCGATATTGACTTCGATGTCGCCAACATTGACGCCTGCTGCGGGGTCGTAGACGGCATCATCGTGGATTTCCTCCACAGGGGCTAAGATACTGCCCGGAACCGCATAAGCGGTGTCATCGGTGCCATCGGAAGCTCCTACGATAAATACCTGACCGTCAATCATGGTGTGGTGATCGCAATACTCTGTAGGCTGGGTGCCTTCCGCAAAGTATTCCGTGTAAGACATTTGTCCTCTCGGATCTGCGTCGCAGACACCTTCTAAAGGAAGTAATCCGGACTTTCTGCACACCGTAACCTGAACAATGCCGGAGGGCATGGTAAAGTCGGTATTTGGTAGTCCTTCGTTTACACGTTTCATAACTTCACGCCAAATATTCTTGGAATAAGTGGTGTTGGACTGTGGGGTGTTATCATCATATCCGCCCCAGATGGAAGCGGTATAATAAGGAGTAAATCCGCAGAACACCGTATCTCTGTCCTTTGTGGTGGTTCCTGATTTACCTGCCACCGCCATTCCGCTGAAGTTGGCTCTGGTACCGGTACCGCTTGTCATAACATCTTTCATGGCATTTGTAATCAGCCATGCAGTGGTTGCTTTCATAACTTCGGTAGGCTGGTTTTCCGTGTTATCCAAAAGAACGGTTCCGTTTCGATCCAAAACCTGAGTGTAAAATACCGGCTTGTTGTAAAGTCCGCCGTTGGCTATGGATGCGTATGCTGCGGTTAATTCCAGGTTTGTAACACCGTTTGTTATACCGCCCAAGCAAAGAGACTGGTTATTGTCTCCGGAATCCAAAGTGGTGATTCCTAATTTCTGTACATAGTTGAAACCTAAGGAAGTTCCAATCTCCGTTAAGGTTTTAACCGTTACCACGTTAATGGAGTTGGTGATTGCCGTTCGGATATTGGTATATCCGCGATAATGGTTATCGTAGTTGGAAAGAGGCGTTCCGTTGGCATAAGTCATCGGAGCATCGTCCTGAACGGAAGCCAAAGTCAATCCGCCGGCGTCTAAGGCTGGAACATAAGCTGCCAATACCTTAAAGGTAGAACCGGGCTGACGGGTAATGCCTGTGGCGCGGTTTAAGGTCTTGCTGGCTACCTTTTCTCCTCGACCACCTACAAGAGCCACCACATGTCCGTTGGTCTGGTCTATCACCGTCATGGCAGCCTGGGGCTGCAATGTAAAGATCAATGATTCTCCGGCTTCCGAGATGGTATCTCCCGGCTCCATCAACTCTGCCTTATAAGCATCGATGGCGGCCTGAGCTTCCTCCTCGGAGTTAAAGTTAATGGTGTAGTTTTTGTTTGCCTTCTGGTAGTAGGAAAGCATGGTCTGCTCGCTGTAGTTTTCGAAACTGCCGTCTGCTTTTGTAATGGTCAGACGATAACTGAAGGAAACTTTAGGCGAGGTAGCATAGTTATCTGCATTATTGATCTCTTCCTCGACGATGGTTTGGAAGTTGGTATCCTGTGTGGAATAAATGGTCAATCCGCCGGAATAAAGCTTTTGGTATGCCTCGGTTTCGCTGTAACCCTTTTGCTCTACTAAATCCTTTACCACCTGATCGGTTAAGGCATCCACAAAATAGGATGTGGAAGAGGAGGTCATGGAGTTGTTGACCACTTGTATTCTCTCGTACACATCATCGTCTAAGGCACTGTTATACTCCTTTTCACTGATGTATCCCTGATCCAACATGTTCTTTAAAACTTTTTTGCGTCGCTTTGCATTTTCATCCGGATTGGAAATCGGATTAAACTTGGATGGGTTCTGGGTAATGCCTGCAATCACCGCGCTTTCGGAAAGGGTCAGTTCGCTGACGTCTTTATTGAAGTAGCGGTTGGAAGCAGCCTGAACACCTAAGGTATTCTGACCAAGGTTGATAGTGTTTAAATAGTTTTCAAGGATTTGTTCCTTGGTGTATACTTTTTCGATTTGGATGGCCAAATACTGTTCCTGAATCTTTCTGTCGAGACGGTCCTTAAAGGAGGTCTCGGAGGTCCAGGTGGTGAAATAATTGTTTTTTAACAGCTGCTGTGTAATGGTGGAAGCACCCTGAGATGCGTGACTTCCGCTGATGACATTTGCAATATCGACAACAACCGCACGAAGAATACCTTGAACATCGATACCGTTATGGTCGTAGAAACGGGCATCTTCGATGGCTACAAATGCATGCTGTAAATCATCGGGAATCTGGTTTAATTCCACAAACTCTCGGTTTGCACCGGAGGCTGCCAGGGTTTCGATTTCCGCACCTGCAGAATCATAAATGGTGGTGGAAAAACCGCTGGGTGATATGTCAATAGTGGATGCATCCGGAACCGTAGCAATTAATTTTGTGGTATAAAGAGATGCAACACCTAAAACAGCAACAATCATCAAAGCAATGAGAATGACAATCGTTCTGATAAAGGATATGACAAATTTTTTCTTTGCTTTTGACTTCTTATTGGAAAGAGTTGCTTTGTTTTTCTTTAAGTTTTTCTTGCCGTAATTCATAGAAACTCCTTTTTAGCACATAGCTAGAAGTATTATAACAGAAAACGTTTTTTATATAAAGTCTATGGAATTTGCCCATTCCTTTTAATATAATGTGGGTTATGGAATATGAAGTTTTAAAAAACGGCGAAGGAAAGATAACAGAGAAAAAGTCTACTTTTATTGGTGCCATAGCCACTGTTCACAGTGAAGAGGAGGCTTTGGCTTTTATCGCTTCCAAGAAAAAAGAACACTATGACGCCAGACACAACTGCTTTGCTTATTTGATTGGAGATCATAATGAGCTGATTCGTTCTTCCGATGACGGAGAACCTTCCGGCACGGCCGGGAGGCCTATGTTGGACGTGCTTTTGGGAGCAAACGTACATAATGTGTGCGCTGTGGTTACCAGATATTTTGGAGGTGTTCTGCTTGGAACCGGTGGATTGGTGCGTGCCTATACGAAAGCTACGGAAGAGGGATTAAAAGCCTGTACCCTGCTGGAACGCCATACCGGAGTCCACATGTCCTTAGACATTGACTACGGTCTCCTAGGAAAAGTTCAATACCTTCTAAACGAGCGAAACATCTTTATCGCCGACAGCGCCTACTCCGACCGGGTCCTGTTCAGAGTCTACGTAGACGGCGAAGATGCTGAAACACTCAAAAAAGAACTGATAGAACAAACTGCCGGCCAAATAATAATAAGCGATGAAGAAAACTGTTCTTACGGAATAGCAGACGGAGAATTAATACTATTTTAATGGATGGAATTCCCGACGCGAGCAGGGCAGTTTACTTAAACAAAAAAGAGATAGAGTTTAGACTCTATCTCTTTTTGTTTATTTATATTAGCCGACTTTTGTTTCGCTTGTTTCTTCAAGTGTTTCAAACGCAGCCAACTCCGGATGCTCACGATGCTCCGGAGAGTAGTTTTCGTAAGTTTTCTTGCGGTGTGTCTGGGAAGCCCAAACCTCATCTGCAACCTTACCCCATTCCTCAGCGTAGTTATCACATTTTGCACAAAGGTGATCAACTTCTTCCGGAGATTCAAGGTTTGTCTGATGTGCTCCGCTTCGAGCGACCATTTCACGAAGAAGCTTCGGATTTTCAAGCATCGGACATGGACGCAAGTGATTGCGGTTGAAAGGCTGTCCTTTGTGGTATTCCATAAACAACGGAGACTGTAACATCTCTAAAATGTGATGTGTATGGATGTTTGTATCTGAATAATGGATAAATACACAAGGTTCAGCATCGCCGTTTGAATTAATGTGGAAGTAATTTCTTCCTCCGGCAATACATCCGCCAACATATTCGCCGTCGTTCTGGAAGTCCATAGGATAGAACTCAATATCACTTTCTTTTGAACGTACCCAACGGATCTTTTCAATCATCTTTCTGCGCTGCTCAACGGTAGGCATTAATTCCGGTACTGCGTTGTTTCCAACCGGCATATAGTGGAAGTAGAATCCGAAGCGGGCGCCCTTTGAAGAGATGAATCTTAAGAAATCATCATTGGTAACGGCTTCGATGTTGTCTCTGGTGTAGCAAATGGAGGTACCATATACGATACCGTACTCTTTTAAGAGGTCCATAGCTTTCATAACTGCTGCATAGTGACCTTCACCACGACGAGCATCGTTGGTATCCGGTGTTCCTTCGATGGAAAGCATGAAGGTTAAGTTTCCAAGTTCCACTACTTTCTTGCAAAGCTCTTCATCAATCAATGTTGAATTTGAGTAAGCTGCGAAGATACAATCGTTATGCTTTTCGCAAAGCTTGATGATGTCGGCTTTGCGAACCATAGGCTCACCACCGGTCATCATATAAAGGTAAACACCAAGCTCTTTACCTTCGGTAACAATCTTATCCATATCTTCAAAGGAAAGATTTGCTTTGTGTCCGTAGGTACCGGACCAGCATCCTACACAATGCATGTTACAAGCCATGGTAGGATCGAAAAGGATTAACCATGGAATGTTGCATCCGTACTTTTCACGGTTGGCACGAATCATCTTTGTGCCGCGGAAGAATGCTTCATATCCTAAATTTAAGATAAACTTCTTTGCAAATTTCGGGTTGGACTCGTCAATAATCTTATTAACATATTTTACCCAACGGTTATCCGGATCGGAAACTGCTGCACGAACTTTGTTCATTCTTTCTTCGTTTCCTTTGCCGAAAAACTTTTCGGAAATGTTAACAAGCTTAAGGTAGGTCTCACATCTTTCTTTGTAGTTCTTCTTATCTATATTGTTTAAGAACTTGTCAATTGCGATGGAAAAAGCCTGACGCTCAGCTGCATGTTTCATGTTTTCTGCTACAGAAGCCATTTTTCATCCTCCTAATTCTCAAGAAATCGTACAATTATTTCATTTTCTTATGTGATTTTATGACTGAGAAAGTGTTTTTTCAATGAACAAATTTTCAAATTTGTATTGCCAATCCTATAATAATATGGAAAAATGAACAATGTGGGGGAAGTGTCGTTTATTTTGATTGACAGAGACGACATCTTTATTTACTATTATCTAGCTAAAATGCACTAACGGGAGTGTAAATAACTATGATTAACATTTTTGGGGAGTTTTCCAGTCTTTTAATCGGACTGTTAATCTTATTTTTCTTATTATATTCCAATCCGAAAAAAACCAAAGGCTTCTACATAAATTTTGCGGGCCTGATTGTGGGTATTATCGCCACGATCCTTTTGTTCTATGTGGGAAGTGATCGTAATGTGACTCGTATCACCACATCTCCGGTTGTTCACGCTGCGTTTACGCTGTTCTCCGGATGCTATCTGGTGATTACGAATATCATTTATTCCTACATTTACTACCTGGTATTCGGGGATGGAGATGAGTACAGGAAAAAATCACATTTAACCGCAATCTTTAGCAGTATCGGATATATAGGCGTGGGATTTGCTTATTTTGTTCTTTATCGCGGAAAAACCCGCCCATTCATTAATGATATTGATTTGATGGAACATTATATTTCGTTTATTTGTTCTGCCGGATTGATTGCTTGCGTGCTTATGTTTGTAACCGTGGTTTCCAATTATAAAAGGGTACCAAAGATCGTTCTTTTAAGCGCACAGATTTTTATTGGAGCGGATGCAGTAACCCTGTTTGTTCAGTTGATGTTGCCAAGAACTATTTTTATCGGCTTGACTTACATCATTCCTTTCATGGCATGTTATTTATTGTTCCACAGCAATCCTTATGATGAAGAAACGGGTATGCAGGGTGCGGAACCTTTAAATACCATGATATATAAAGCCATAAAAAAGAATAAGGATTTTGCAATTGTGTATGTTTCCGTTCCACAGCTGGAAAAAACCAGTTTCCTGATTCAGGAATCCACAATTCATAAAATGCTTACGGACGTGGCGCACCGAACAGAAAAGATTTGTCGCTCCAGCCACTGCTACAGAATTTCCGGAAGCGTTTACGCGGCCTTTGCCTTTTTGGACAGCAAGACCAGTGCGTTTGATTACTATAATGAAGTGATTTCAATCATTAATTCCCCTTTGGGATACGGATATTTCCCTGCGTCCTACAAGGCCATAGGTATCGGCAGTCATCCTTTCTTATCCAATTTGGATATGCTTCAGCATTATTACACTTTTTTGGCGGAGAAGCTGACTCCGACCATTGAAAACGAAGAGGTATTCTCGGGTACGAAAGAGATTACCGAGTTTATGGAATACTACCGCATTCATTTGGCAATCGAAGATATCCGGGATAAAGGGGATTTGGATGATGTAAGAGTATTGGCGTATGCTCAGCCTATTTATTCCGTGGAAAAGGAGGCTTTCTTAAGCGCAGAGGCCTTGATGCGTTTGGAAATTGACGGAAAGATTTTGGGACCGGGACAGTTTATTCCTATTGCGGAATCCAACAGCTGCATTCATCCGCTGACGAAGATTATTCTCAATAAAGTATGTAAAGAGATTAAACGTATTCAGGAAGACTATGAGTTTGAATGTATTACCGTAAATTGCTCCCCTATCGAGTTGTCCATTAAGAAGATGACGGATGATTTGATTGGTATTATTGAGAAAAACGGAATTGATCCGGGTAAGATTCGCTTGGAAGTAACGGAAAGCAGCATGTATGAAAATGCGGATGTAGTGGCATCCAACATGCAGAGTATGAGTGATGAAGGTATTACTTTCTATTTGGATGATTTTGGTACCGGATATTCGAATTTTGACAGACTGACATCCGGAGATTTCCATACCATCAAATTTGATAAATCCGTACTATACAAGGCGATGGAAGATGAAAACACGGAAGAAATGATTCACGCTTTGATTCATATGCTGAAAGAGTCCAACATTTCACCTTTAGTGGAAGGTGTTGAGACGGAAGAACAGAAGCAGTTTAGTATCAAACACGGATTCGATTATATTCAGGGATTTAATTATGCAAAGCCTGTGCCGATTCAGGAACTGGCTTCCTACTTTCAAAAGAAAAGCAAATAATGCAAAAGGCTTATAACGAGAAGTTATAAGCCTTATTTTTATGGAAACAGTTCTTTGATTTCTTCTTCAGGTGCAACAAGGGAACCCTGAATCATTTTTGCTTTGCCTCCGCATTTTGCATCGAATTTTTGACGAAGGACTACGGCCAAGTCATTACAGTCCTTTTCTTTGGAACCGATGATAAAATTATAGCCGTTTTCTGTGGAATTAAAGATTCCGCAATAACCGGGGTGGCTTTCCGTAAGTTCGTTTACCTGGTAACGGAGAATGTTGGTGTCGGTATTTTTCGTAAACAGAACTACGTTTTTGGCGTCCGGGGATATGGCGGCAACTTTTTCTTTTAAAGCATCTTTTTGCAGGGAAAAGATTTGCTGCTGAAGAAGGCCGATGGTAGCCTTTTGAGCCTCCACTGCGGAAACTATTTCATCCTCCGGCTTGGAGGTGATGTGAGAAATCTCTTTACTTCGCTGAATGCAGGTGCGAAAATACAAAAATGCCCTCATTCCACAGAGGATGGATAGACGAACCCCTCCCTTATAATTTGTTACATCCAAGACTTTTAAAATCCCGACTTCGGAAATATTGTTTACATGAGGTGCGCAGCAGGCACATACATCCACATCTTCGATGGTCACAATTCGTATGGGCCCGGACAGCTCTTTTTTGCTGCGGTAGTTTAATGCCTGAAGTTCGGAGTCGGAGGGATAGCAGGCACTTACTTTTTTGCCTTCAAAAATGGCTTTGTTGCATTTTTCCTCCAATTCCATTACTTCTTCCATAGAAATGGGACCGTTATAATCCATGGTTACAATGGAATCGCTTAAGTGGAATCCTACGTTGTCGTAGCCGAATTTCTCATAAACAAATCCGGAGAAAATATGCTCTCCCGTATGCTGCTGCATGTTGGAAAAACGATGCTCCCAATCGATACGACACATGACAGAATCGTCTTTTTTGAAGGGGTCCGTAGAATCTTTGCAGAAAATGGTATGGATAATGGCCTGATCTTTGATTTGAACATCCACGACTTCATATCCGTTAATGGTTCCTTTATCCGGTGTTTGTCCTCCTTCTTCCGGGAAGAAAACGGTTTGGTCCAATATCAATTCAAAGGTAGTAGAATCTTTTTTTTCACAGGAAAGAACCGTAGCGCGGCATTCCTTTAGGTAGGAGTCGTTGTCATAGAGTTTAACTGTCATTTGCCATGTATCCTTTTCTTGAATCTTTTTTTCTCAATTATTATAATATATTTGATTAGTTGTTTTCAAAGGTTTGGGGGAACTTATGACCGGCTATAATATGGATTTTGACTATGCCGCCATACTGGTTGCATTATTTACATTACTTCTTGTTCTTTTCAAAAAAGATAAAAAACGTATGGAAAACATATTGTTTTCCGTAGTTGTGTTGATTAATATTTTGTCTTGCGTTTTTGATATTTACAGTTCTTATGCAATCGGACATCCCGGTTGGGTACCTTTATGGGTAAATGCAGGCTTCTCATATGCATATCTGACATTCCACGCTTTGTTTGCGCCCATGTTTTTTGGGTATGTTATGCTGGTGTCCGGAATCGTATTCTCGAAAAAGTATCAAAACGTCAATATTTTTATTATGGGTATTCCCTGGTATGTCTCCCTGATTTCCATAGCCCTTAACCCCATTACCCATTGGGTATTTTATTTGGATGAGAATGGTGCATACTTCCATGATAACGGAATTTACACCATGTATGTGGCAGCGGCGATTTATTTGGCGGGGATGTTTTATGTCATCATTCGATACAAAAAGAATTTTTCCATGGCTCAAAGGTTTTCACTGGTGGTGTTTTGGGTGCTGGCCTTGGCTACCCTGATCTATCAGTTCTATCATCCCGATGTTTTGATGGAAATGCTGGGACAGGCTATGGTTTGCTTAGGGGTTGCCATTACCATTACGGATGCGGAAGCGTTGTATGATCCCTCCACTCATGTTTATAACCGAATTACCTTCCAAAACGATATGAATCGTATCTTAAAGTCGGATTCGGAATGCAGCGTGATTTACGTTCGCATACGCAACGGTGCAAAGGTATCGGCGGCAGTGGGATTGGAACGCAATAACCTGATGGTAAAAAAGATTGCGGTCTTTTTAAGACGAATTGCAAGACATCGAACCAGACAAAGTGTTTATGATTTGGGCAATTACCATTTTGCCATTATTTACCGCGGAGGGAAAAAGTCGGGAGTTACGGAGTTGGCATCTGCTCTGGAGCAGCGCTTTAAAAAAGAGTGGTTTGACGATAATTTCCGTATGAAATACGATGCTCAAATTATTGTGGTGGATGTTCCAAATGACTTTAACAATATGGATGCCATCATGGCAATTGCCGATCGAAACTATATCCACAATCAGGAAACAAAGATTTATATAGATGAAGGATTAAATCAGATCAAACGTTACCATAGTGTGGAACGTGCGGTAACCAGAGGCTTGGAGAATCATAATTTTAAAGTGTATTATCAGCCGATTTGGGATGCCACCTCCAACAAGATTCATTCCTGTGAGGCGCTGCTTCGTTTGTTCGACGATGAAATCGGATTTGTACCGCCGGATGAGTTTATACTGGTGGCTGAGGACAATGGAGCCATCGTTGAGATTGGCGAGTTTGTTTTTGACGAGGTATGCCGATTCATTGTTGATGGAGAATTGCGCGAAAAGGAAATTGAATTTGTGGAGGTAAACCTTTCTGCCATTCAGTGTCTCCAAAGTGATTTGATGGAGCGACTGGAGGCGATTCTTCAGAAGTATAACGTGCCTGCATCTGCGATTAATTTGGAAATTACGGAAACGGCAGCGGTAGAAAACGAGGAAAACCTTAAGGATACATTGGATAAGCTTCATGAGATGGGATTTTCCGTTTCCATGGATGATTTTGGAACCGGTTATTCAAATCTTATGAGTATTTTCAATTTGAAGTTTGAAATTATCAAGATTGACAAGTCCATTTTGTGGAATGCGGATGACAATATTGCCGGAGATATTATTTTGGAAAACACCGTAAATACCATTAAGCAAATGGATCGTCGAATCGTATGCGAAGGCGTGGAAACTTCCGAGCAAAGAGATAAACTAACCCGCATGGGTGTGGATTACTGCCAAGGATATCTGTTCTCCCGCCCGGTTACGGATGAAGAGTTTTTGACCTATGTGGAGCAGTTTAACTTTCATCGGGAAACAACAGAATAGGACTGGAGGAAATAAAGATGGAAATTGTTTTAATAATTCTTTTTGTGTGCCTGCTTTTGGTTTTGGGCATCGGATATTTTTGCATGTATTATGTTTTGACACCGAAGGTGCGCTCCTTGGAGGATGGAGTGAAACTGGAAAAAGAGCTGGACAACTGGAAGGATTACGACAGTTACGACAAGGAAGAGCTGGACGTGACTTCTTTTGACGGCTATGTGCTGCATGGTACTTTAATAAAGAATCTTTCCCCTGCGGCAGATGAGAAAAAGTTTTGCATTATCACTCATGGATACACGTCTAATCGATATGGTTCTCTTAGATATGTGCCTACCTTTTATGATTTGGGGTATAACATCTATATATATGATGACAGGCACCACGGAGCCAACAAAAGATGCCATACTACTATGGGATATCTGGAAAAGCAGGATTTGATTGAGGTGAAAAATGCCCTTCAGAATCGTTTTGGAAATGATATCAAAATCGGGATTCACGGAGAGAGTTTGGGATGCGCCATCAGTTTATCTGCCTTGGGACTGACACAGGATTTTAAGTTTTGCGTGGCGGATTGCGGGTATTCGGATCTGAAACTTTTGCTTACGGAACTTATCGGTGGGCAAATACATTTGCCCAAGTTTTTTGTAAAGATTGCATCCTTCTGGTGTAAGGTGGTTCACGGATTTTGGTTTTCAGATGTAAAGCCGTATGAAGCCTTGGTGGAAAACAAGACGCCGATTCTTTTTGTTCACGGGGATGCAGATAGTTTTATCAATAAGAATCATTCGCAGATCAATTATGACCATGCGAAGAATTGCTATAAAGAGATTCACTTCTTCCCCGGCGCAGATCATGCCTGGTCCTGTATGTCGGATAAGGCAGGGTATGACGCCATGGTGAAGAAGTTTGTGGAGTCACTTAACGTATAATTAATCTAAAAAACTGTAAGGATTAAAAATTTCTATAAGTGAAATAACGCGAGGATGCCGGCGGCACCTGCACCCATAATGATTCCTGCTAATACGACGCCACATACGATGGCAAGAACGCTTTTCTTAAAGTCCATATCCAAAAGGGATGCAGCTAAGGTTCCTGTCCATGCGCCGGTTCCCGGAATCGGAATTCCTACGAATAGGAACAGTGCAACATACAATCCCTGACCGGTTTTTTCCTGAAGCTTTACTCCACCTTTGTGTCCTTTCTCAAGACAGAAGGTAAAGAAGCCACCGATTACCGGTTTATCCTTTCCCCATTCCAATACTTTTCTTGCAAAGAAGAAAATAATCGGAACCGGTATCATATTTCCTACGATACACACCGGATATAAAATTCTTGGATCTAATCCCATGGCAAGTCCTGTCGGCACTGCTACACGAAGCTCAATCAGCGGTACCATGGAGATAAAGAAACAAATAATATACTGTAACATCATATCCTCCTAATGAGTTGTTAATAATACTGTACTTATATTTCTTTAGTAAAAAAGCTCCAACATAAGTTGGAGCTTTTTAGCTGCCCAGCAAGGATTCGAACCTTGGAAATGACGGAGTCAGAGTCCGTTGCCTTACCGCTTGGCGACTGGGCATTGTTTCTCGTTTTGGCGAGTCAACACTAGATATTATATAGAAAAGGAAATAAGAATGCAAGCACTTTTTTTATAAAAATGGAAAACATTGAAAAATCGTGCTATAATCCTTCCTCAGGAGAATTTGTTATGAGAGAAAAGATAAAACGATCAGTAAGAATTGATCGGATGTTTTTTAAGGTTGTTCCTGAGATTCTAATCTATCAGATAATAACCAAGATAATGTTGTTTGTTATTGTAATGGTGTTGAAGCAGAACGCACTTTGGATCTTGTACCAAGTGGGACGAAGTGCCCTTACCAGCGGAGATCTTCCTTTTTTATTTCGAACCAAGGAAGGTATTGCTCTTGCACTAATTGGAATACTTGCCTTAGTAATTTACACGGTGTTTGATGTAAACGCCATGTTTATCCTTGCAGACAGTGTATTACATCAGAAGAACAAAAGCTGGTGGATTGTTTTAAAAGATGCATTTGTTTCCTTAAAATATTTTACCCATCCCCAGGGTTTGTTTGTGACATTATATCTGTCACTGCTTGGCCCTTTAATCGGAACTGCGGTGGGCTTTTCCTTTATGGTGGGATTTTCCGCACCGAACTTTGTGCTTACCTATATATCTTCAAAGCCATGGCTTCGTGTGCTTGTGATTTTTGGTGTAATGCTTTATGTGTTTGTGGCGGGAATCTATATCTTTACCATTTTAAATGTGGTGTTTCAACAGGAAAAAATCAATCTGGCTATGAAGTCTTCGAGAAGAATGGTAGTGGACAATTGGAAAGCTTTCGTTTCTTCCATGTTACTGTTTTTTGTAAAGGCGCTTTTGATTGGCTTGGTAATGTTTATCGGGTTCTACGCGTTGCCCATGGGACTGATACGCCTGTTTTCGATTCCGGTTGTTGTATCGCGAATGCTAAAGATATTTTTTGTTACTGTTTTTTCAATCGTATCCATTGTTTACCCTTTGTTGTTTTGCCCATTGCTTGCAATTCGAATTACCACACTTTATGAAGCTTTTTCCGGAAGCACAAAAAAGTGGAATCCTGCTGAAAAGGAATACAAAGTCGGTTGGAAACGATTGGCGATTATATTGGCTATAGCTGTTGGTGTTTTTAGTGTTTACGGGGCTATAAATTTTGATGAGGTATTTCCGATTTCAAACAATACAAAGATTGTAGCCCATCGGGCAGGTGGTAATCTTGGAACGGAAAATACCCTTGCATCGCTACGGAAGGCCATCAATAATAAAATCCCGGTTGCGGAAATAGATATACAAAGAACTTCAGACGGAGAGTATATTGTTTGCCACGACTCTAATTTAAAAAAGGCCACCGGTAAGGAAGGAAATCCCACAGAACTTTCGCTGCAGGAAGTTCAATCTTACCGAGTAAAGAATCACATTTGCCCTTGGGAGAAGGGAGATCGGATTTCCACTCTTGAGGAGATATTGGATACGTCAAAGGGAAACATTGAACTCTTTTTGGAATTAAAGGGAGTATCCGCTGACGAAAAAATGGTTCGGGATGTGTACCAAATGTTAAAACAACGGGATATGGTTTCAGACTGCACCATGATTAGTTTTAACTATGATTTAATTGAGTATATCGAACGTGTTTATCCCGAAGTGGAAACCGGATATTTGGTTTATTTTTCATTTGGAAATCTGGAAGAATTGGACTGTGACGCCTATATCGTTGAGACGGAATGTTTAAGCTTGGATGAAATCGACCGTATTCATGCCTCCGGGAAAAAGGTGGGAGTATGGACGGTGAATGCTTCTTCCGAATTAAACCGATGGCTGTTAACGCCGGTGGATTATGTAATAACAGATGAAGTTCTTACTGCGAAAGTGCTGAAAAAATATATTTATAACGGCGAGGATGAACAGCGAATCATTCAAACCATGCTTAAGTAGATGACTTGCGATTTGACAAGAGAGAGAAATTCCTTTAGTAATATTCTTATAGGAAAAGAAAACAGGACATCATCATGTATGAAATGAAGACAAGGGTTCCTTATCAGGACGTGGATGTAGACGGCGTTTTGACGGATACCGGGATACTAAAACAATTTCAAAACTGTTGTACCTTCCATTGCGAAGATTTGGAGTATGGACTGCCTTGGCTTGCAGAAAGGCACTTGGGCTGGTTTGTGATTTCCTGGCAGATTCATGTGCACAAGCGTCCCAGGTTTGGGGATGAGGTGTATGTGCAGACTCTGCCCTATGCGTTAAAGGGACCTATGGGGAATCGTAATTTCCTTTTGTTGGATCAAGATAGAAACGTTATGGTGGAGGCAAACTCCATTTGGCTTTTGATGGATTTGGAGGCTCAGAGTCCTCATCGCATTCCAAAGGATATGATTGAGGCCTTTCAGGAGGACAAGCCTTTGGATATTTCCTGGCCACCACGGAAAATAAAGATTCCAAATGATCGTGAAATCTGTTATTCTTTTACGGTTTCACCTATGCATGTGGATACAAACGGCCACATGAATAACGCTTACTACATGGATGCGGCTGTCAGTGCCCTCGAGCCGGGTTTTAATGCCTGTGAGGTATATGTGGAGTACAAAACCCAAGCGCGGCTCGCAGACGAAGTGACGGTGTCGAAGGTGGCAATCGAAGACGGTGTACAAGTAGTTTTGGCTGACAATTGTGGCGAAGCATATGCAACTGTTATTTTTAAGGAGTAATGAATGTTAAAACTTGGAGAATTCCAAAAATTAGTCGTAATAAAAAAAGTCGACTTCGGCGTATATTTGGCTGAGAAAAAAGATGCAGAGGAGAAAGTTCTTCTCCCCATCAAGCAGGTGCCGGCAGAGACCAGAATCGGTGACGAGTTCAAGGTATTTTTATACCGCGACTCCAAAGACCGCATGATTGCAACCACCACCGAACCTTACATCACCATGGGTCATATGGCGCCACTGGTGGTAAAGGAAGTGACCAAAATCGGTGCTTTCTTGGATTGGGGCTTGGAAAAGGATTTGTTCTTGCCTTATAAGGAAATGACCGAAAAGGTGCAGAAGGATCAGGAAGTTTTGATTCGCCTTTATACGGATAAAAGTAACCGTCTTTGCGGCAGCATGAAAAAGATTTATGATGAGTTGAAAACAAATTCTCCATATCAGATTGGAGATGAGGTATCCGGTCGTATTTATGAATTCGGTCATGACTTCGGATGCTTTGTGGCAGTGGACGATACCTATTCCGCTATGATCCCAAAACACGAAGATGTTTCCAATTATCGTATTGGTGATGTGGTAAGCCTTCGTGTTACCAACGTAAAGGAAGACGGAAAACTGGATGTGTCCTTAAGAGAGAAATCCTACGTTCAAATGGAAGATGATGCAGAGGCATTACTTTCTTTGATTGATGCTTATGCGGGAGTGCTTCCTTTTACGGAAAAGGCATCTCCGGAAGTCATCAAGCGTGAAACCGGTTTGTCAAAGGCCGCATTTAAACGTGCCATCGGACGACTTTACAAAGAAAGAAAAATCGATTTATCCGACGGAAAAATCCGCCGTGTCTAACATGCATTCATCGACATTAGGTCGATTGATATATTAAGGAAAGAAGGTAATGAAATGAAAAAGATTATTTCAACAGACAAGGCTCCGGCAGCAATCGGACCTTATTCCCAGGCAGTGGAAGTAAACGGATTGGTTTATACATCAGGTGTGATTCCTGTAGATCCGTCCACAGGTAATATTCCGGAAGGAAGCGTGGCTCAGGCAAGACAGGCTTTTACCAATATGAAAAACTTGGTAGAGGCAGCAGGCTCTTCCATGGATAGAGTTTTAAAGACTACCGTATTCATTAAAGAGATGAATGATTTTGCTGCTATCAATGAAGTCTATGCAGAGTTTTTCCCGGAACCATATCCGGCAAGAAGCTGTGTGGAAGTGGCAAGACTTCCAAAGGATGTTATGCTTGAAATTGAAGTGATTGCAGAAAAATAAGTATAAGAAAAGAAGGTTCGTAAAGAACCTTCTTTTTTGTTTACCAGTTATGTACCAAATCCAGGGCTTCGTCATAATCTAAATTTCGAACAAGTTCAAAGAGTAGATTTGCTTTTTCGGAGAAGGCTTCATCAAATTCGTAGGAAGAAAGTTGATTGATACATTCTTCCGCAGCGGATAAATCATAATCTTCCAGTGCAACCGAAAGCTTATTTAGAATCTCTTCCACCGCAGTTCTATCGTAGTCTTTGCTTGGCGCTTGAGCTTTTGGTGCGTAGGGTTCCAAGTAAGGCTTTAATGCTTCAAAGCAGGATAACACGGAAGGTGCTTTTGCCAAAATCTTTTCGGAATCTTTTGCATTTCCCATTTTTTCCAGTTCGAAAAAGGCATTGGAAAGTTCCATGGCACCTATCATGCGACAGGTGGTTTTCAGTGCATGCACATCCGTGGTAAAGGCTTTCCAATCTTTCCTTTCCATACTTGTTCGGATGTCAGCGCACTTGGAATCAATAATCTCATGTACGTCCCCCAAAAGTTCCATGAATAACTTTGCGTTTCCTGCGTTTTCCACACCAAGGGTCGGGTCAACACCCGGAATTTCAACATCTTTTGGGGCAACGGTAGGAACATCTTCCGACATCGGCAGTTCCATAGCCGGCTGAATCAGTCCCGGCTTTAACCAGGTCCTTAAGCACGCCAAGACCTCCTCAAATCGGATGGGCTTGGAAAGGATGTCGGAAAAACCACATTCGAAGAATAGATTTTTTGCTTCTACCGTAGCATTTGCGGTTAATGCTACCACCGGCAATTCCTTATATTTTTCCGACTCCATCTTTCGGATTTCCGTAATAGCTTCAATACCATCCATAACCGGCATCATATGATCCATAAAAACAATATCATAATCTTTCGCCAGTATTTTTTCGATGGCTTCTTTTCCGTTGGAAGCCGTATCCACTTCCATGCATAGAGGATGAAGCAGTTCGGCTGTAATCCTGTTATTCATAGGCATGTCGTCTACCAAAAGAATGCTTGCCTTTGGCGCACTGAAAAGTTCCGGTTCGATATAGGTAACGCTGTCGTAGTTTTCTCCCTTTTCGGTAATAAAGTAATCAAACTCTGCGGCCGTTAACTCCTCCTCCGATTGGATGGTGGAGAAGGAAAGATTTAATTTATGTATCAGGGTTTCAAAATCCTCTTCTTTAATACCACGGCCACTGTCGGAAACAAACAAAGAAATGGCCAGCAAAGAGCGTAGCAGGTTGGCGACTTTATAGTGGAATGCAGTGGCATTGGCCCACATCAAAGACAAGTAGGCCAAAAGCAGACACCATGCAACCAAAAAGGCGTGGTCTTCCCCTAGGATATGTCTGGTGTAAACATATGAGCCTCCGGTTTCCGGAAACTGTTTGATCATTCGGGAATAATTGACACAAATCAGAAGGGCAAATAAGGTGGCAAGAAAAATACCCAGCAGAGAACCCACCGGTCCTGCGTCCGGTAAAAATGCGGTGCCCGGCATAATAAAACAACCCCAACCGATGATACCGCCAAATGACAATGCCCATACAGATAATCCGTTTAAATAAACGTTCTTTTTATTATTCATAGCACAAACCCCTCTTTACTGAAGTATAGCATGTTAGAACAGGCTGTGCCACTTTATTAATTGTAATGATAGTGGAGTTGAGCTATAATTTTAATATGGTTTTAGTGGTATAGGGGGGGAGACTATATGAAACCGGAAGTAATTATCGTAGACGACGATCCTGTCGTTTTAAAAAGAACATGGAGCTTGTTGGATGAAGCGGGAATGAAACCCGTTGTATTAAAGTCCGGCGAAGCTCTTTTCAAATATCTGGACGAAAAACCGGTTCCCGACCTGGTTCTTCTGGATATCGTCATGCCGGATATGGACGGATTTGAGCTGTTGGAAAAGATTCGTATGAGAGGAGATAAAGCAGCGGAGGTTCCCGTTGTTTTCCTTACGGCAAATGAGGATGATACCATGGAGACAAAGAGCTTTACTTTGGGAGCTATGGACTTTATTCGTAAATCCCTAGTTGCAAATATTTTCATACTTCGCGTAAAAAATGCGGTTCAGTTGTCCCGTCTGCAACGTCAGCTGGAAAGTGAAGTGGATCGTAAGACCAAAGAAAATGAAGAGTTGTTTTTGCAGTTGGTGGCTTCTTTGGCGGATGCCATCGATGCAAAGGATAATTATACCAACGGTCATTCCGGTCGTGTTGCGGATTATTCCAAGGAGATTGCCAGACGCTGCGGATACGACGAGAAAAAGCAGGAGGAGATTCATACCATTGCTCTTTTGCATGACATTGGAAAAATCGGCGTGCCGGATGAAGTAATTAACAAACCGGGAAGGCTGACGGATGAGGAGTTTGCACTCATTAAAAAGCATCCTTCCATGGGCGGGAAGATTTTGGAAAACATTAAGAATATGCCTTCTCTTTTGGTGGGTGCAAAGTGGCATCATGAACGTTTTGACGGCAGAGGTTATCCTGACGGATTAAAGGGAGATGAAATTCCCAAGGAGGCAAGATTGATTGCGGTGGCGGATGCTTATGACGCCATGAGCAGTAATCGAAGCTATCGTCGGGTTATGCCACAGGAACGGGTTCGGGAAGAAATCGTAAAAGGAAGAGGAACTCAGTTTGATCCGGAATTTGCGGATATTATGCTTCAGATGATAGATGAGGACACGGAGTATTTAATGAGGGATTTACATTGCAATCCCGAGGCTTAGATGGAGGAACAGGCACTATGATTTGCAAGGCGCTGGTGATTAATAAGGATCGGTCTTTTATTATTGAGTCCATGATTTCGGAATTAAAAAGAGCGAAGATTGAATGCATTTGCACCGGGTACAACGTAAAAGAGATTGATAAGAAAAAAGAAGAAGTGGATATCATAATTTTGTTTGCTTCCGAATACTTAAAAGAAATTGCCAATATCCTGGTCTATATCAAAGATGTTTGTAAGGATGACGGAAAGGCGCTTTATCTGGCAGGCTATCCCGATGAAATAGATGAGATGGAAAAAATTGTTCCGGCGGAGTTGGTAAAAGCACGTCTTCTTCGTCCTTTTGATACCAAGGTAATCGTAGAAGAGATTATAAATGAGGCGGAGGAGATTCAAAAGAGAGATTTTCTAAAGTCCGTTCTTTTGGTGGATGACGATGTTACATTTTTAAAAACCATGAAAAAGTGGATGATGGGACATTATGATGTTACGGTGGTGAAATCCGGAGTGCAGGCAATCAAATACTTGGCGGGACATAAGCCGGATTTGATTCTGATGGACTATGAAATGCCTGTAACCACGGGTTCCAAAGTACTTGAAATGATTCGTACCGAACCGGAGATGCAGTCCATTCCCGTTATCTTTTTGACCGGTAAATCCGATAAGGGAACAGTGCTTGAGGTTATGGGATTGCGTCCTCAGGGATATCTTTTAAAAAGTATGAAGCGGGAAGAGTTGTTAAACGCCATTGATTTGTTTTTTGCAACCGGAACGGTTCTCGGAGAGTCTTATGACGAAATGTAAAAAGATAAGTGTTTTTATTGTATTAATAAGCCTACTTTTACCATTATGGGTGAACTCTGCGCCTGTTTGCAACGCAGGAAGCAAAACCATGGTAAAGGTAGGCTATTTTGAAAATGAACTCTTTCAGGAGGGAGCGGAAGAGGACACCGTAAAAAGCGGTTATGCCTATGAGTATTACAGAAAGCTTTCCGAATACACCGGTTGGGAGTACGAGTATATCTATGGCAGTTTTTCCGATTTGTACCAGATGCTGTTGGACGGGGAAATTGATTTGCTGGCCGGCCTTGCAAAAAACGAGGAACGAACCGGAATCATCGGGTATCCGGAGCGGGCCATGGGAAGTGAAACATACAATATGGTGTCTCATTCGGACGATGATTCCATCACCATTTCTCCCGACACCTTAAACGGAAAACGCATTGGTGTTTTGGATTCCGCCATGGTTGGAGTCTTGAACGAGTTTTTGGAAACCAAGGAAATTGAAGCGGAAGTGGTGGCGTTTCCGGAATACGGAAGTTTGTTTCAAGCCTTTGATCATAGGGATGTTGATGCCTTCGTGGCAGAAAGTGACGGTGCAGCTAATCGTGAAAATGCCAGCCTTTTGTATGCCTTTGGTTCTTCCGACTATTTTCTGTGCGTCACAAAAGGCAGGTCGGATTTGCTGGAAGAATTGAATGATGCCCAAGAGGAACTTATTAACGAAGAACCGAACTATATTAATTCTCTGCGTATGAAATACTATTCTCAAAGTATTTCCAGTCGCGCTTTGTCTTCGGATGAAAAGCAATGGATTTCGGAAAATAATTCTATTCGTGTCGGGTATTTAAAAAACTATCTTCCCTATAGTGATGAGGATAGGGACGGAAATGCAACGGGACTGTTGATTGATCTTTTCCCGGAAATCATCCACGAGGTGGGCATAGGGGACATGAAAATTTCCTATGTGGGATATGACAGCTACGATGAAATGATTAAAGATGTAAACGAGGAAACCATTGATGTGGCTTTCCCCGTTGGTGGTGGTTTGTACTTCTCCGAGGAAAACGGAATCTACCAAAGTAACGCAGTGATTTCCTCCGGAACGGAATTGATTTACGCCGGGGAGTATTCGGAAGAAAAAACCAAAAGTTTTGCGATAAATGAAAACAACCGAATGCAGTATTACTATGTTAATACCAATTTTCCGGAAGCAGAGATTACCTATTATTCCTCCATCGACGACTGCTTGGAAGCGGTGTTGGATGGAACGGTGGGCGCTACCACATTAAACGGTATCCGGGCTAATGATATCTTAAAAAACAGAAAGTACCGTGGCCTGTTTTTCAAACAGTTGAGCAAAAACGATGACCGATGTTTTGGCGTCCGAATCGGAAACGAAGGACTGTTAAAGATTATCAATCGCGGTATCAGTATTGTGGGAGAAGATCGTGCTCAGGTGTTGGCCTATAAATACGTGGATGGCTTGTACCATTATTCCCTTTGGGATTTGTTTAATGATTACCTTTGGCTTGTACTTTTGGTAATTGCGGTGATTGCGGTTTTGATTGTTTTAATCCTGCAACGGGAGTTTGCCGCAGCAAAGACCGCCGCTAATTTGGCGGAGCAGGCAAACAGGGCAAAGAGTTATTTTTTGTCTTCCATTTCCCATGATATTCGTACTCCCATGAATTCAATTTTGAGTATGAATGAAATGGTACTCCGGGAAAGTAAGGACGAAGAAATTTTAACTTATGCCAATCATATACGTTCGTCGGGAAATACCCTGTTGGGTTTGATCAATGATATTTTGGATCTTTCAAAACTGGAAGCCGGAAAGTTGGATATTATTCCGATAAACTACGATGTCTCCTCTTTGCTAAACGATTTGGTGACCATGGTGGAATCTTTGGCTTCGGAAAAAGGACTGCGCCTGGAGTTGGATATTGATCCTACTATTCCCAATTTTTTATATGGAGATGAGGTGCATATCAAACAGGCGGCTACGAACATCCTAACCAATGCGGTGAAGTATACTCCAAAAGGTATGGTTTCTTTTTCCGTGCACAGCAAGCGAATTCCGGGGGACGATACGTCGGTGCTTTTGCATTTTATCGTGAAGGATACAGGTGTGGGCATTAAACAGGAAAATATGGATCGACTGTTTTTGGCCTTTGAACGGATTGAAGAAGATGAGAATAAAAACATCGAAGGTACCGGATTGGGACTTACCATTACGGAACGGATTTTGAATATGATGGACAGCTCTCTTCAGGTTGAAAGCGAGTATAAAAAGGGTTCGGTATTTTCTTTTACCATTCGTCAAAACGTAAATCGTTGGGATGAGGTTGGAAATCTGGAGGAAGCTTTCCGACATTCCATGACAGAACGGAAACGATACAAAGAAAAATTTACAGCGCCACAGGCTTCTGTTTTAGTTGTGGATGATACGCCGGTAAATCTTACGGTAATAAAAAGCCTGTTAAAACGAACAAAGCTTAAGATTGATTTAGCCAACAGCGGAGATGAGGGTATTGAATATGCCCGCCGAAAGAAATATGACATGATCTTTTTGGATCATATGATGCCGGATAAGGACGGAATTGAAACTTTAAAAGAATTAAAAGAGATGCCGGATAATCTCAATCGTTTGACACCCACTATATGTCTGACAGCCAACGCCATCCAGGGAATGAGAGAAATCTATTTAAATGCGGGATTTGATGACTATATTACCAAGCCAATAAATCCGGATCATTTTGAGGATATGATTCTTCGCTACTTACCGGATGAGAAGATTCTGCCCCCGGAAGAGAAAGAAGAAACCTGGGTGGAACTTCCGAAGGAATTGGAACGGGTGGAGGCGCTGGATATTTCTGCGGGGCTTGAACACTGTGGAAACGAAGAGGCGTATTTGGATGCATTGGAAGCCTATCTGGAAACCGGAGAAGCATCTGCAAAGGAAATAGAGCAGCTATTCCATAAGAATGATTTTGAAGCGGTAACCACCAAGGTCCATGGTTTAAAAAGTACATCCTTGGCCATAGGAGCCACAGAACTTTCCGAACTGGCAAAGAAAATGGAGATGGCAGGTAAGGCGGGAGAAACGGATGTAATCAAAGCACATATGGAGGAACTGCTTGCGTCTTATCGGAAGTTGATAAAAGATATTTCTTTTTTGTCGGATGCAACAGCACCGGGGGAAGAAAAACCGATGCTTTCCAAGGAAGAACTTTTGTCAGCGTATAAAGAGCTTAAGGAACTTTGCAAAGAAAGCGACTATGGCGCTATGGAGGAACTGGGAGAAAAACTTTCCGAGTATCGGGTTCCGCAAGAAGAAGAGGAAAATGTATCAAAAATACTGAAAGCGCTTTCCGATTTGGAATATGAAGAAGTGGAACAGTATTTAAAGTAAACAAAAAAAGAAGGCTCATCTGCGAGCCTTCTTTTTTGATGCTTAAATACTCATGTCAAAGTTTCCGCCAACTCCGGGATTAACGGATAACTCCATACCCGGTGCGGAAGCAATCATCTGGGCAACTCCTGCGCCCTGCATCTTCAATGCATCCATCGACATATCCAAAACAGCGTAGCCTACGTCGTTATAGGTCTGTGCACGGGATAAATATGTAGATAATGCAGCTACTGATGTAACATCCATAGACTCACTCCTTTCGATATTTTTAGGTAATTATATTATAGCAGGATTTTTACAACAAGCAACGGGAATTGAGTATAAAAAACATTGAGGTACAATCGAAAACCATATTGACAAAATTTTATCAATGTTCTATATTTGCATTATGTGAACCACAATAGAACGGATTGTGGGCATTATCGACTTTTTAGGAGGAAGGAAAAATGGGTTTTAACAATTTAAAATTGGAAGTTGCAGACGAGGTTGCAACACTTACCATTTCTCGTCCGGCAGCATTAAATGCCTTAAACAGCGAGACATTGGAAGAATTGGATGTGGCACTTACCGAAATCGAAGCCAGAGATGATGTTAAGGTTTTGATTTTAACCGGCGGTCCTGATAAAAAGGATAACCAGTTTAAGTCTTTCGTGGCCGGTGCGGATATTTCCGAGATGGTTAACTTTACTGCTCCGGAGGCAAGAGCATTCGGTATTAAGGCCAGCGTTCCTTTCTTTAAATTAATGAACATGCGTCAGGTAACCATTGCTGCAGTAAACGGATTTGCTTTAGGCGGCGGATGCGAAATTGCCATGGCATGTGATATCAGAATCGCTTCTGAAAATGCCATCTTCGGTCAGCCGGAAGTTGGCCTTGGAATTATTCCGGGATTCGGCGGCACACAGCGTCTTGCAAGATTAATCGGTATGGGACGTGCAAAAGAATTGATCTTTACCTGTGACAACATTGATGCCCAGGAAGCATATCGCATCGGCTTGGTTAACAAGGTTGTTTCCACGGAAGAACTTTATGATACCGCAAAGAAGATGGCAAAGAAGATTATCAGCAAGGGAAGTTACGCGGTTTCCATTGCAAAGGCTGCTATCAACAACGGTTATGATATGGATATCAAGAATGCGGTTGAGATGGAAGCAAACCTCTTTGGTGTGGTAAATGATACTCACGATAAGAAAGAGGGTATGGGTGCTTTCCTTGAGAAGCGCGAAGCAAACTTAACAGATTTTTAAGTTGTTTTAAAAAGGGGTATATATAAAAAGACAGGGGACGGTTCTGTGTCACATCAAAGATGTGACACAGAACCGTCCCTTGTCTCTTTTATTCTGTCATTCGAATCAAGAAAATCTGGTCGTTGGCCAAGCGGGCGGTACTGCGGTATTTCTTGGCAGAGGATTCAAACAAGAGATACAGACCGCGGGTGGTCATTACGATTTGTTCCGCGCCTTCCGGCAGACGCCAATAATCTGAAGCGTATTTGTATTTTTTCGTCGTATCATGATACACAAATCGAAGCAACTGACTGTCGTATACGGAATAGCTTTGACTCATCAGCATATACACATTGCCAGTGGCCACGTCCCGGTAAAAGCAAAGTCCCTGGATGCGTTGAGGAATCTCTACGGAAGACTCCAAAGAAACCCGACATTTATCGTCTATTTCATAAGCGTTTAGTATACCGTTTCCGCCGTTTACATAACTTCCAACGTATAGTTTTCCTTCAAAAATGGTAAGGAAGGAGGCGATTTTATAACCCTTATGATTCAGCAGTCCCGCATCGAAAGCGGCCAAATAGCTTCCGTCATGTCGGTAAATAATATTGTAAGGATCTTCTTTCTCCACTTCGGTACGAAGCTTGTGCCAATCCAAGGCGTACACATATCCCAATCGGGCAGTAACCCACAACACATCATGAACTTCATCGTAAGCAAGTCCGCCCACGTGAGCCTGAAATCCCAGGTCGATGATTTTTTTCAAACTTCCCTCTGCATCCATGACATACAAAATACTGTTGTTGCTGCCGGAGTAACTGTATGCGGAGACGATAAAATAATCCGGAGTTTTTGTCATTCCCTGACAAATCATGTCTTCACACAGTTTCGGAACGTACTGTCCGTATAACCCGGGCATGGCAAAGGAGGATTCATAGTTGTCACACAATAAAGAATACTCCGGGTGAGAGACTACGCTGGCCAAGCCGTAGTTTTCGGAAAAGACACCGTCCGTTCCCAATCGATAGATATTTAGAAGCTGTGTTGGACCGGAAACGTCATACGCAAATACTTCAGCTCCGGTTTGTTGTATGGCGGTAACCAGTTCGCTGCTTATATTGTCCACAAAGATGCTGTAGGCATCTGCCGGGAAGCTTTCAAGAATGTCTGCGGTTCCGCTGGTTGTTTCATACATAAGGGATTGGGCTTCGTCGATACTTCGTATGGATTCCAGGTAGCTGTAGTTGGAAGATACACAAATGCATCGACGGGACATATCGTTTTCTGCCAATTCTAAACAGATTGCCTGCGCCAATTCCTCACGTCGTCCGTTTCCTACGTCCACAATGTTTAGGTAGAGCGTCACTTCTGTATCCACAATAAGATTCCACAATTGATTCAGTGTAATCAGATGAACTCCGTCAAATGTTTCCCGACGTAGATCTTCATATGTATATTGTCCGATGTGATGGTCGACTTCGTTATCGTCTGTAAACGTAGCATCTTTGTACAGTACCAATTGCCCGTCTGAAGTCATTTGTACATCGCATCGTATGGAAGGGGCTCCCATTTCAATGGCACTTATAAATGCAGATTGAGAATTTGCCGGATATTGAGCCGTATATCCGCCGTCTGCAACTACTGTTATGGCATTCTCCGGAAAATCCACCGTGTTAATTTCTCCGGAAGGAGTGGTTTCCACGTCATTTTTTGATGCGGCTTCAGAAATACGATCTGCATCTTCTTCTGCCAAAAGCCTTGGATTTTTGGTCCAGTAAAAACTCAGGGAACTCAAGGTAATTACCATGACTAAAAGAAACGATGTGTTTATCGTAAGTAAACGTTGCAGAGAAATCTTTTTGGTTTGTACGCTGTGAAAACACAGAGGATAAAGTATGGTGGTATACAAACCTGCAATAAGATTGGTAACAAAATTTGCGTATCTTGATAAAGTGAATACGGAAATAAACTGGGGAAGAAGGGTAAAAAGCATCACCAAAAAACTTCCGCCGATAATAAACCGCAATGCTTTTTCCGCAGGAGAACCGTCTGCGTTAAAACCAATCAGACGTTGTTCTGCATACCATCCCAAAAGGAGACCCATAATAATGCCTGCGTTGGCGTTTAACCCGTAACGCCAAATGGAGCAAATCACAAGTGCAAGTCCGGCTATTAAAAAAATCTCTTTTTTATTAATAGACAGGACAAAGCGAATCACGATCATCCATAGGATTCCCAGTGCAAAGGCGCTAAGAACATCAAGAGGGGTATGAACACCCAGGTACATTCTTGAAAAAATAACAAGTGCAACTAGAGCCCACAAAAAAGAACCGATGACCTGTTGCACGGCATGTGAATGTTGCTTTCCTTTTCTACGGGAGTCTGTGGCGATGACACCATAGGTTGCTACAGACCGTGCTACGTGAGCACTGGGGAGAGAATATCCGGAGGCGTCCGACAGAGCGGATGAAACCGGAACGATTCTTGGGTCACGAATCCAGGGTCTGGGTATTTTAAAATGATTCTTGATGAAATAATTGATATTGCACCCAAAGGAAAGATTTAAAAGAATCTCAGTTCCCAATTCTTTGCTAACACACCAATAAATAAGGGAAAGAATAAGAAAACAGGGTAACATTCCTGCCGTATTTGTGATAAACAGCATAAAGATATCGAAGATACTGCCGCAGGCTAGTCGAAGTGATTGTAAGTAGTATAAGAAAATAACGCCCCAATGCATGAGAAAAGGCCCCCTGTTTCAAAAGTCGTAATTACCTTAATTATAATGATTCCGAAAAAAGGAGACAAGGGGGCTGCCCGCCGGCTTCTTTATGTTATAATGAGGTTCGCTATGTTAGAAAATTATGGATTGGAAAATTTAACAGAGCCGGCGATTTGCTGGTATAACGAGCATAAAAGGGATTTGCCATGGCGCGCAGATAAGAACCCGTACCATATTTGGGTATCCGAAATTATGCTGCAGCAAACCAGAGTGGAAGCGGTGAAGGGTTATTACGAGCGTTTTTTAAATCGCCTGCCGGATATCGGAGCTCTGGCGACTTGCCCGGAGGATGAACTTTTAAAACTTTGGGAAGGCCTGGGATACTATAACCGTGTGCGTAATATGCAGCGGGGGGCACAGGTGATGATGGAAACATATAATGGATGTTTCCCTACCGGCTATGATGAGATTCGTGGGCTACCCGGTATCGGAGATTATACCGCAGGAGCAATTTCATCCATTGCATTTGGCCTGCCTTATCCCGCCGTGGATGGAAACGTGCTTCGCATTTTATGCCGTGTGGCAGAAGACGACAGTGACATAAAAAAAGAAGCCACAAAGAAAAAGGTTTTGAATCTTTTACTTCCGGTGATGTCGAAGGTGGATCCGGGAGTATTTAACCAGGCCCTGATGGAAATCGGCGCCTGCATTTGTGTGCCTAACGGAAGTCCTCTTTGTAACAAGTGTCCGTGGCAAACACTTTGTCTTACCAATCAACACAAAACCTATGAAAAATATCCGGTGAAATCCAAACCTCAGAAGCGTCGGGTGGAAGAACGCACCATCCTTTTGATTATGGACGGAGACAAAATTTTGATTCAAAAGCGACCGGAAAAAGGCCTTTTGGCAGGACTGTATGAATTCCCGGGGGTTGCGGGGCATATCAACCGAAAGGATGCGGTTGCAGTTGCGCGACAGCGAGGACTGGATCCCATACTTATAGAGGAACTTCCGGATGCAAAGCATATCTTCTCCCATGTGGAATGGAGGATGAAGGGATATTTGATTCGGGTATCGGACTTGGGAGAATTGGCGGCTGACAGCAAGAATCTCCTTGTCACAAAGGAAAAGATTCAAAAAGAGTATGCCATACCGTCTGCCTTTGAAGCCTATGCCAATATTGCAAGAATCGAACTGGGTAAGCCCGGGTTTATGGGAAAAAAGTAGACATACCCCAAAAACTTGATATAATCGTATAGAGTGTAAAAAGACAAAAGATGATATATGAGTCACAATGTGACAAATTATGAGGAGATAACTATGAAGCTTATCAGCTTTGGAATACCTTGTTACAATTCCTATGCATATATGGGTAAATGCATCGAGTCCCTTTTGGTTGGCGGCGAAGATGTAGAAATCATTATTGTAGATGACGGTTCTACCGATAAGACCGCGGAGATTGCGGATGCCTATGCCAGAAAGTACCCTACCATTTGCAAAGCGGTTCATCAGGAAAATGGCGGACACGGAGAAGCGGTTAATACCGGCCTTCGAAACGCGACGGGACTTTATTATAAAGTGGTGGATTCTGATGATTGGGTAGATAAGGATGCTTATTTACAAGTGTTGGAGACCTTAAAAAATCTGGTGAATGCAGGGACTCCGGTAGATATGCTTCTAACAAACTATGTATATGAGAAGCCTTCCACCGATCAGCATCGTCATATGCAGTATCGATTGCTGTTTCCTCAAAAGGAAATTATCGGCTGGGACGGTATGAAGCGTAACATCAAGGGATTTTCCATTTTGATGCATTCCGTTACCTATCGAACCGAAATGCTTCGCGCGTGCAAGCTGGAGTTGCCAAAGCATACCTTTTATGTAGACAATCTTTTTGTTTATGTACCCTTGCCATATGTAAAAACAATTTATTATCTGGATGTTGACTTTTACCGTTATTATATTGGCCGTGAGGGACAGTCCGTAGCTGAGGAAACCATGATTCGACGAATCGATCAGCAGCTGAGAGTAAACTATCTTATGGTGGATGCTTATGATTTGTGGACCATTGAGGAAAAGCATTTACGGGAATACATGCTTTCTTATTTGGAAATGATTACGGTTGTTTCTTCTGCCATTGGGTATGTATCAAAAAATCCGGAAAACATAGCCAAAGTAAAAAAACTTTGGAAGTATATAAAAGATAAAGATGAAAGAACTTATAAACATCTGCGATTCGGAATTCTTGGAAATTCCATGAATCTGCCGGGAAAATTCGGAAGACGTTTATCCGTGATGGGATATAAGATTTCTCAAAAACTTGTGGGCTTTAACTAAGCCCACTTTTTTATTTTTCTTTAAGGATAGTTTAAGGTTTGCCGTGTAAGATTTCGTCAGAGCAAAGGAGAAAACAACATGGCAAACAAATATACATTCAAAAGAAAAGAGATGAAATACTTATTAAATAAAGAACAGTACGACGGATTCATGGAACGAATCGCGGGTATGGCAAAGGTGGATGACTACGGTCAGACCTCCATTTTAAACATCTATTTTGACACGCCGGATTTTGAACTGATTCGGAAGTCTTTGGAAAAACCTGTGTACAAAGAAAAACTTCGTTTTCGTTCCTATGGGACGCCTACGGACGAGAGCAATTCTTTTATAGAAATAAAAAAGAAGTATAAAGGTATTGTTTATAAGAGAAGAATTTCCGCACCCTATAAGGAAGCAAAAGATTATTTGTATCATAATCTACCTTTGGAAAATCCCTCACAGATTTCTGCGGAGATTGATTATTTTAAGAAATGTTATCCGGGACTTCAACCTGCTATGGCGATTTCTTATGATCGAATTGCTATGGCAGGTACGGAGGATTCGGAACTACGTATCACTTTTGATACTAATATACGCTGGAGAGTCCACCATCTGGAGTTGAAATATGGCAACGAAGGAAGGGATCTCTTGGAAAAGGATCAATACCTGATGGAATTGAAGATCGCTGACGCTATGGACATGAGGTTGGTGAGTATTTTGGAAGAGTTGAACATCCGTCAGGTATCCTTTTCCAAATATGGAAACGGATATGAAACCCTTTTGGCGGAACGCCTTGGACTGGCAGGAGAAATTGTTGCCATCCCGACAGAGGAAGGAGCATACGCTATTGCATAATAAAGAAGACATAGGGACGGAAGACAGAGAACCGTCCCTATGTCTTTTTTTTAGATTTTTTTCTACAGTTGACGAAATACAAAATACAAAGTAAAATTACACCTAGGTTTACAGTTGTCTTGTCACCTGTACTTACACATAAAAGAGGAAGCGGATGAAACGAGATCTTTTGTTGGTAATCGATATGCAAAATGTGTATGCGAAAGGCGGTCAGTGGTGCTGCCCGAAAGCTGCAGAGGCTGCAGAGAATATCAAGCGTCTTCTAAAGGGCAAAAAGGATGATGAGGTTATCTTTACAAAGTTTATGGCTCCAAAGGAGCCGATGGGGACTTGGAAGGAGTACAACCGCATCAATGCCGAAGTAAACGAAGATGCGTATGCCAATGAAATCATGGATATTTTTTCCGAAGACGTAAACCGGTTTTCGGTATATGAAAAGTTCACCTATTCTTCTTTTGAAATTTCGGAAGTGAGAGAAGCGGCGAAAAATGCGGATCGTGTAATCTTAACCGGAGTGGTGGCGGAATGCTGCGTGCTGGCTACGGCCTTTGCACTCATTGATGCCGGGGTAAAAGTAATCTATCTTACGGATGGAACCGCCGGCATAGATGAGGAGACGGAAAAAGCTACCGTTAAAGTGCTGGAAGGGCTTACTTACGCGCAGGTAAAAATCATGACAACGCAGGAGTATTTATCTTTATAGAGAAAGGAAGAGTTTTAAAATGGGAAATATTTTTAAAACAAAACTAAACACAGCAACCATCGTATTGATTCCGGCATGCATCGGTATCAATTATCTTGGTAAATTATTTGCACAGTTATTAAAGTTGCCTCTTTGGTTGGATTCCATCGGAACCTGCCTGGGCGCATGCCTTGGCGGACCACTTATCGGTGCAATCTGCGGTGCGATTAACAACATTATTTACGGACTTACCACAGGTGACAACATCACACTTATTTATGCAATTACCAGTTTGTTTATCGGTCTTGCAGTTGGTGTTACCGCACGTTTGGGATTTATGGAGACATTTCCCAAGTCTTTCGTGTGTGCACTTGCAGGCGGTGTTGCCGCAGTTATCGTTTCTACTCCCCTTAATGTTCTTTTCTGGGGCGGTATGACAGGAAATGTATGGGGCGATGCTTTATTTGCTTCCACACAGGCAGCAGGACTTCCGGTATATTTGGGCTCATTTTTGGATGAACTTGTAGTGGATGTTCCGGATAAGATTCTTACCATCATTATTACATTCTTGATTTTAAAGGGACTTCCAAAGAAACTTACCTCTTTGTATGATGTGAATGCAGAAATAGAAAGATTGGATTGATGAGCAGTTTAAGTTTATATGTTGAAAAGGGAAGTTGGCTGAATCGCCTGCATCCCTACACAAAACTTTTATATATTCTTGCGGCGATAAGTATACCGTTAATAGGGGGAAAGCTTTGGCTTTTCCCTATTATCGTTTTATGCAGTATCGTATTGTTAATCAGCGGAGGATGCTTTCGTAAGGCCCTTCCTCTGATTGCCTTTTCGTTTTTGATGATTCTGGTAATCTTTTTGGTGCAGGGTCTTTTTTATCATGCCAATGAGCATGTTCTTTTTCAGATGGGAGCCCTTACTTTTTATGAAGAAGGTGTTTTGTATGCATCCCGAATCAGCTTTAATATTTTGAATATGCTTTTGTCATTTGCGGTATTTGTGTTAACGACTTCCATACCGGATTTTGTGGACGAACTAGAAAAAAGCGGATTCCCGCCAAAGATGGCCTATGTGATTATTTCGGTATTTCAGATTGTGCCTCAGATGATGAAGACCAAGGATACCATTGTGGATGCACAACGCAGCCGTGGCATGGAAACGGAAGGCAAACTTCTTACCCGAATGAAGGCGTTTTTACCTTTGATTTCACCGGTGGTAATGAGTGCACTTATCAATACCAGAGAGCGGGCAATTGCTTTGGAGGTCCGTGGTTTCGGAAGAAAAAACAAAAAAACAATTCTTTCCGATCGAGAAAAACGTCCCATTGATAAAGCCCTTGGAGCCTTGCAGCTTATTTTAATTTTGGCGGTAATTGTTTGGAGGGTAGCATCATGTCTTTAATTGAAATCCAACATTTAAAATACAGATATCCAAACACCAAGAAGATGGCCCTTGATGACATTACCATAAACATTGAAAAGGGTGAGTTTATCGGAGTCGTGGGGGAAAACGGCGCGGGAAAAAGTACGCTGGGGCAGGCAATCATCGGTCTTGTCCCCCGCTTTTATAACGGAGCCTACGGAGGAAGCGTAAGGGTAAAAGACCTTCTGGTGGAAAAATGTCCCGTGGAAGAAATGTGCGAACATGTGGGACTGATTTTTCAGAATCCTTTTAACCAGCTGTCCGGTGCAAAAGAAACGGTTTACGGTGAAGTCTGCTACGGAGTGGAAAATCTGGGGATACCAAGAGAAGAAATTGAAGCCCGTGTGGAAAAGGTGCTAAAGCAGCTGGATATTTGGGAGTATCGGGAAAGAAATCCTTTTGAACTTTCCGGAGGGCAGATGCAGCGTGTGGCCATTGCAAGTATTCTTGTGATGCAACCGGAAATCATTATTTTGGATGAACCCACTTCTCAGTTGGATCCTCAGGGAACGGAGGAAGTTTTTTCCGTGGTGGATCAGCTGACGGAAATGGGAATTACCATCATTATGATTGAGCAAAAGCTGGAAAAACTGGCAGCCTATTCCGACCGGGTTCTTTTGATGAAGGATGGAAGGGTAGTGGATTTTGATACGCCGGAAAAGATTTTCTCAAGAGAGGATTTGGAATCCTTCGGAATACAGCCGAGAGTATATTATCCCGGATGCAATACAGAGGTTTCTCTATTTGAAGAAAGCTATGGGATTTATAAAAAAACCGAGGATGGAAAAGCGGAGAAAAATGAAATCTTTTCCGTAAAAGATTTGGAATTTTCTTACTTAAAGGATGTGCCGATTTTTGAGAAATTAAATCTTTCCCTGTGTAATTGTCCCACTGCCATTATCGGACAAAACGGAGCGGGAAAAACGACTTTGGTTCGATTGCTGAAAGGTTTGTTAAAACCTATGGGCGGAAACATTTATTTTTCCGGAGAGAATATTTCCGAAAAAACAGTGGCCATGCTGGCGGACAAAGTGGGCTATGTTTTCCAAAACCCGGACGATCAGATTTTTAAGTATAAAGTAATCGATGAGGTAATGTTTGGACCCTTGAATATCGGTATGTCACCGGAGAAGGCAAGGGAAGAAGCAATAAAAGCTTTGGAACTTATGGGGCTTTCCGGAAAGGAAAATGAGAATCCATACGACCTGGAATTGTATGAACGAAAGATGACGGCAATTGCTTCTGTGGTTGCCATGGATACGGATGTGATTATTCTGGATGAGCCTACCATTGCACAGGATTTTAAAGGCAGAAAAATCATCGGCAGAATGATTCACGAAATGACGGCACAGGGAAAACTGGTGATTGCCATTTTGCATGATATGGATTTTGTGATGGAAAACTTTGAAAGGGTTATCGCCATGGCTCACGGAAAGATTTTATGTGAGGGTACGGCGGAAGAAGTTTTTGCACAAGATGAAATTTTGGAAGAGGCCAGACTGCAAAAACCTCATATTTTAGGATTAAGAGAGCTTTTGCAGAAATCAGGGGGAAGAGGATGAGCGGAGAAGAACGACGGAGAGAAATCATTGAGCTCTTAAGAAAAAACAAGAAGCCTATTTCCGGAAGAAAGTTGGCGGAGCATTTTGATGTCAGTCGACAGGTGATAGTTCAGGATGTGGCTTTGCTTCGCGCAAAAAAGCATAAGATTACATCCACAACCAAAGGCTATATTCTTGCGGAAAACGAAGCCTATACCAGAGTGTATAAGGTGACCCATACTGACGACGAGGTGAAGGAAGAACTGACGCTTATCGTGGATTTGGGCGGATGCGTGGAAGACGTATTTGTTTATCATAAGGCATATGGACTTCTGCGGGCGGATTTGCAAATCAAAAGCCGTATGGATGTGGAGAAGTTTATGTCTGATATTAAGAGCGGTAAATCTTCTCTTTTAAAAAATATAACTTCGGGTTATCATTATCATACGGTAACGGCTTCTTCCGAAGCCATTCTGGATGTCATCCAGGAAAAACTGAATGAAAAAGGATTTTTAGCTTCGCTTACGGACTATGAACCCGTGGATTTTAAAAAGGCGAAGGAAAACTGATTATGTCAAATGTACGAATATTGGGATGCGGTGTGGCAACCATGGATATTTATCCGGATAAGCATCGTATGTATCCCGGCGGAAATGAGTATAATGTAGCCTGTAATGCGGCGCTTTTGGGAGCAGAAGCAGGGTTTTTGGGAGTCTTCGGCAACGATAAGGCAGGAGAAATTCTGGAAAGCACCCTGGGAGATTTGGGAGTGGATACTTCCATGTGTCATCACGAGATGGGCTCCAGCGGCTACAGCCTTGTGAAACTTAAGGATGACGGAGACCGAATCTTTTTGGACTGGAACCAAAAGGGAGTTACGGATTTGCATCCCATACAGTTTACGGAGGAAGAATTGGAGTATGTCCGTACCTATGATGTGATGACTTTGGGTCGGGTTGCGGATGTTTCCGACGAGATGATTCGTCGACTGCATGAACGGGATGGGATTCCCATTTGTTATGATTTTCATGCTGCATTTACAGATGAAGATATAGAGGCGATTGCTCCTCATATTGTGTATGGATTTTTCTCTTGTTCCCATTTGGAGGAGGAAGAGATTCAGCGGGTCTTAAAAAAAACAGTGGACTTAGGCTGTGACATTGCTGTGGGTACCCAGGGCTGCGATCCGATTTATGCCTATGACGGAGACTGCTTTTATATTCACGAGGTTCATAAGATAGATGCTATTGATGCCCTTGGGGCAGGGGATTCATTTATCGGTGCATTTCTGGCGGATTACCTATCCGTGGATGAGGAGGATGATGTAAAGGATCCTCAGGAAAAAATAGAACATGCACTCTTTGCCGCAGCGGAACACGCGGCTACCGTGGTAGTGAAAGAGGGCAGTGTGGGAATCGGATATGACTACGATCCGCCGCAGTTTGAGGATATTATAAATATTATGGTATAATGTTAGGATGAACTGCACGCTTGTATTTTCGGGGGATGTATATGGGAGATACAAAAGACTATGAGGCTCTTCTGAAGGAAAACGAAGAACTGAAAGAAGAGAACAAAGCATTAAAAGAAGCACTTGCAGAAGGACAGGAACAGAATCGCATTTTTACACAGCGCATGAATCACGGAATTCGTACGCCTTTAAATGCTTCCATCGGTTTGGCCAATCTGCTGATTCAAAATAAAATTGCCGAGCAGGATCGGGTGGATGCCATTCGAAAAATTGAAAAAGCCGGAAACGACATTAGGCAGATCTTAAGCGATTTGTGGGATTATTCTTTCCTGCAAAACGAGACGGTGCCCTTGGAAGAGCACGAGTACAGTATGGCAGAACTTCTTGCGGATGTGGATGCGCAGATGCGGGTTCGTGCCGGAGGAAAAGAGCTGCGGCAGCATTTGGATTTGGATCCGGATATGCCCGGCCGACTGTACGGAGATTCCGGTCGCCTAAAGCAGATCCTTTTGGGTGTTATTGATAACGCCATTCGATTTACAAAAAGCGGAAGCATTTTCCTGAAAGTATATGCGGATATTATGGATAATTCCGATCAGGTAAATCTTTTCTTTTCCGTTCGGGATACGGGACTGGGATTTAGTGAAGACCAGGTGAAAAAACTTTTTGAACCCTTTGGCGGAAAAGAAACCATCGAAGAAGAACTTGCGGAAGTGGGAAGTGGGTTTGAACTTCCCATCGTAAGGCGTTTGGTTGAAATTATGAACGGAGGTATTCAGATTTCCAGCGAAAAAGGAAAGGGTACCGAAGTATTTTTTGTGGTTCCTCAAAAATTGGTGGATCGCAAGCCCATTGATTTATCCCAGGATGTGATTGATGATTTCCATTTTGTGGCACCGGATGCCAAGGTGCTGATTGTGGATGACAATGAAATCAACCTTACCGTGGCCTGTGGACATCTGATGCCCACCAAGATTCAAACGGATACGGCCACCGGCGGCGAGGAAGCCATCAAAAAAGTTCAGGAAAACGATTATGATTTGATTTTTATGGACTATATGATGCCCGGCTTAAACGGTTTGGAAACCGTTAAAAGAATACGGGAGTTAGAGGGCGGAAAATATAAAGATATTCCCATGATTGCACTCAGCGCTAACGTGATCGAACAGACCAAAAAGATTTTTAAGGCTGAGGGCATGAATGATTATTTGGAAAAACCCATTAAGCCCAATGATATTATTTCCTGTGCAAAAAAGTGGTTGCCCAAGAGTCTTTTGATTAAGACAGAGGAAGCAACATTTGAAGTTAAGGTGGAGAATAACCTTCCGGTGATTGAGGGTGTTGATTCCTCCGAAGGTGTGAAGTATTCCGGTTCAAAGAAGCGTTGGATGGAAATGCTTTCGGACTTTTATCACATTATTGACTTCAAAAAGAAAAAAATTGAAGACGACATGGAGGCGGGAGATATTTCTTCCTATACCGTTGAAGTTCACGCACTAAAGAACACGGCGCGATTAATCGGAGCCATGGAACTGTCTGATGAGTTCTACGAGCTGGAACAGTTGGGAGATGCGAAGGATACAGCAAAGATTCACGAAAAGACTCCCGGTGTACTGGCCCATTTTGAAAGTTACAAACCGATTTTAAAACCCTACGCCTTTGCTGAAGAGGAGCAGAAACGCGATGTGGTTTCCAAGGAGGAGATCATTGCGGTTTTAAAAGAAATCCGAGATGCCATCGACGGATTTGACTTAGACGGAGCCGATGAGGGGATGGAAAAATTAAACACCTACGAGGTTCCGGAAGAGTATAAGGACAGAGTAAAGAAGTTGCGGGCACTGGTAGCTGACGTGGCGATGGAGGATGTGATTAACGAAACAACCTCGTTAATCGACGAACTTAGCAAATAAGGGGAATGATATGAGACGTGACAATTTGTTGTTTGTTGCCGAGGGAAAAAACTATCTGAATGATTCCATTGTTGACAACCTTTCGGAGAACGGATTTAAAGTCATACAGATTGCGGCGGAAAAAGAAGCCTTGGAAGTGGCTACCCAGCATATGGTGGTGGGCATGCTTTTGTTTTTGAACGATAACATTTTTATTGCCGCCAATAAGCTGGAGTGTATCAAGGAGTGTGTTCTTCGGGAAGATATTCCGATTTTTCTGCTGGGACAAAAGGAAGAAATTGACCGCGCAATGGCGGTTTTGCCACCTCATACGGTGCGGGAGTCTTACGTTCGTCCCATCGATATCAAGGATGTTGCCCTAAATATCCGAATGGATGTGGATCGTCTCTCTTTCGAGGAGAGGGAAAGCATTTTGGTGGTGGATGATTCCGGTGCTTATCTTCGAAGTGTACGAGAGTGGCTTGGGGATAAGTATCAGGTGGTGCTGGCAAATTCCGGTGCAATGGCCATCAAATCCATGACATTAAAAAAACCGGATTTGATTTTGCTGGATTATGAGATGCCCATTATCGATGGTAAGCAGGTGCTGGAAATGATTCGCGCCGAGCAGGAATTTGCAGATGTGCCGGTAATTTTTTTGACCGGTAAAAATGATAAAAAGAGTATCATGGATGTTATGTCGTTAAAGCCCAACGGCTACTTGCTAAAAACCATGGAACCCATAGAAATTATTCGAACGGTGGATGATTTTTTCGCCAACCGTTAGACAAGAGGACAAAATGAGAGAACTTGAAAACAAAGAAGTAAATCAAATCGTCGAGCAGATTTTGGCGGACTATGAAATGGGAAAGGATATTGATACCCTAAAGGTCTATGCCCAGCCGGATCGTATGGCGATTAAGGAAATCGTTAATAAACTGATTCATATTGTTTATCCCGGATATTACAGGGATAAGGTTTATAAAAGCTATAATCTCCGCAGTAACCTTACGGTTTTGATTGAGGATGTGCTTTACAATTTAAGCAAGCAGATTTCCATTGTATTGAAATACGATTGCAATACGGAACAGGATGAGAAAAAAATCGAAGAAGATGCCTACGAGATTACGCTGAAGTTTTTTTCAAGGATTCCCATGATTCGGGAGTATGTGCAGACGGACTTGGAGGCTACCTATGAGGGAGATCCCGCGGCTTGCAATAAAGACGAGATTATTCTTTGTTATCCGGGGTTGATGGCTACCACCATTAATCGACTGGCCCATGAGCTTTGGTTGCTGGAGGTTCCGCTGATTCCGAGAATGATGACGGAGTATGCGCATTCTAAAACAGGAATTGATATTCATCCCGGGGCAACCATCGGAAAGTATTTCTTTATCGATCATGGTACCGGTGTGGTTGTAGGTTCTTCCACGGTTATTGGGGAACATGTAAAAGTATATCAGGGAGTTACTTTGGGAGCGCTTTCCACCAGTGGCGGACAGGCGCTCCACGGGGTTCGCAGACACCCCACCATTGAGGATAATGTTACCATTTATTCCGGTGCGTCCATTCTGGGGGGAGATACTGTAATCGGAAAAGGATCGGTTATCGGTTCGAATGCATTTATTACGGAGTCCATTCCGGCAAACACCCGGGTTACGATTAAAAATGATCAAAAATAAGTATAACAAAGTAAAAGATATATTACGTAAAATCACGGTTATTTCCGCTTTGCCCGCATTAATGATTGCAACGGCGGCTGTGCTGTTGCTTCCGGTTGTGATTATGACGTTTCAATTGGACATAAAGCATCTGTTGGCGGTGGTATATATTTTGTACGGAATCCAGGTTACCTATATTAACCGATGGGAAATCTGGGCGAAGTTGAAAGAAATCGGACACCGGATTCCCTTGATTGACCGTATGATGCGGGAGAAAAATTTCAGGTTCCGTGTGTTTTTGTATTGGAGTACTTTTATCAGTTTTTTGATGCTGGTATTTTACGTATGGGCAGGCTATGCATACGGATCTTTTTGGTTTTTCGCGTTGGCGGGATACAACTTCGTGGTTATGATGATCCGCATGATTATGTCCCGAAGGGATTTTTACTACAAGCGAAAGGGTTACAAGGGGCAGCGCCTTTACAAACGACAGATGCGTACCTACCGTTGGGTGGGAATGTCGATTCTGTTTTTAAATATTTTTATCGGCGGTATGGCGCTTTTAATGACCTTTGAAAACCAGTATTTTCCTTACCATCCGGCTTTGATTATGAGTATTGCGTTGTTTGCGATCTATCGGTTTGTTACAGGTTTTATTAATGCAAGAAAGTACCAGGGCGATAAAAACAAGATTTTTTCTGCGGCAAAAGTTTTGGATATGATTATCGGAATCATGGCCATGTATACCTTACAGACCACCATGTTGTCTCTTTTGCCGGACGATAACAGTTTTCGATTCTATGCAAATCTTATTGTGGGAATCATAGTATTCTTTTATTCCCTTGTAATAGGAGTTCGCATGATTGTTCATGCTTCCCATGAGCTGTATTTAATCAAAAAGGCGGACGCATCCGAGAATTGACGGGAAAGAGGACAGATCTTTGGGATTTTTGGAAGATCATTACAATAAATTTTTTGAAGAAAAACGTTTGGATTCCAGACACGGTCAGGTGGAATATCGCCTTACAAGAAAGTATATCGGGCGGGCTTTGGACGAACTGATCAAAGATGGTAAAAACAAAAGCGATATTGTGATAGCGGATATCGGGGCCGGCACGGGAAGATATGCCATTCCTTTACATGAGGAAGGATATGATGTGACGGCGGTGGAATTGGTGCAGCATAACCTTGGGATTATGAAGCAAAAATGTCCGAGTCTTAATTGCTATAAAGGGAATGCATTAAAACTAAAAAGAATGGAAACCGAGTCCTGCGATCTGGTACTTCTTTTGGGACCCATGTATCATCTGTTTACCTATGAGGAAAAATTAAAAGCCCTTACGGAAGCAAAGAGAGTTTGCAAAAAGGGCGGAAAGATTTTCGTCGCCTATTTGATGAATGAGTATGGCATTCTTACTTATGGATTTAAGGAACGACACATACTGCAAGTGAAAAAAGAAAGCAGACTGACAGAGGATTTTCAGTGCATCTCCAAGGAAGAGAATTTGTATGATTACGTCCGTACGGAGACCATCGATCGGCTGGCGGAAGATGCGGGACTGAAAAGAGAACTCATTTTTTCACCGGACGGACCGGCTAATTACATGAGACCTTTTTTGAATCAATTAAGTGAAGAAGAGTTTGAAGAATTTGTATCCTATGTGGAGCAAATCTGTGAGCGAAAAGATTTGATTGGTGCGGCAGCACACACGGTGGATATTTTGGTAAAAAACTAAGGAGTTGTTTGGGGGATGACACAGAGAGAAAGAATGGATGCCGGACTGGTATACGATTCCGGGGATCCTGAGATTATGGACGAACAGGGAGGGTATTTGGAGAAACTCTATGATTTTAACGCCACTCGTCCCTCGGAAATGCAAAAGAGAGAAACCCTTTTAAAAGAGATGTTTGGAAGCATCGGTAAGGGATGTTATATCGAACCGCCGTTCCACGCGAACTGGGGAGGGAAGCATTGCTATTTCGGAGATTGGGTTTATGCAAATTTCAATCTTACTGTAGTGGATGATGGAAACATTTACGTGGGAGATAAGACCATGTTTGGCCCGAATGTTTGTATTGCGACTGCCAATCATCCCATACACAGGGAACTTCGGGAAAAGATGCTTCAGTACAACAAGGATGTACATATCGGAAGGTGCGTTTGGATTGGGGCTAACACGGTGATTTGCCCCGGAGTAACCATCGGAGATTATTCGGTGATAGGGGCGGGAAGCGTGGTGACAAGAGATATTCCCTCCGATGTGGTAGCCGTGGGAAATCCCTGCCGGGTGATTCGCGAAATCGGAGAGAGGGATGAGAAATTCTTCTACAGAGATGAGAAAATCGATTGGGAAAACCTAAAGGATTTGGTACCACAGTTTTGCGATTTTGATTAAAGAAGATTGATGGGGGATGAGAAATTTGATGCCGGAGATGGAAGAAGTAATTGATTTAAACGGATTCTGCAAAGAAAAAAGCGTATTGGAATCCGTTTTCAGAACAAAAGGAATTAAGTTTTTTATTAAAGACGCAAACCGAAGGTTCGTATATGCTAATCGCGCGTTTTTGGATTTCTATGGATTTGAGTCTGTTGCGGATATTAAAGGATGTACGGATGAGGACATGGGATGGCATGTGGATCCTGTACCCTTTAAACAGGATGAATTACGGGTGATAGAAAACGGCGAAGTAATAGAGGAAGCAGAAGGCACCTGTATTATTCACGGGGAGATTCGAAACATTCGGGCATACAAGATACCGATTTACGACGACAACCGGATTATCGGATTGGTTGGATACTTTTACGATTTTACGGAAGAAGTCCGGATGCGTGAACATACGGAAACAAAAATGCGAAGAGATCCCTTGACCGGACTCTTAAACAGGGATGGTCTGGTGGAACAGCTGACCATATACGAAGCCGGTTACAAAAGACGGGGGCTGAATTTTTGTTGTGTCTGTTTAAACGTGGACAGATTTCGGGATATTATTTCAAAGCACGGGGAAAAGTACGGAGAGCAGCTTTTAAGAAATATAGCGGATTGCTTTTCACTGACCCTTTCCACCGGTGGCATTATGGCTCGTATGTACAGTGACAATTTTGTGATTCTGCATCAGCTGGCCAGAGAGGACCAGGTGGATATCATTATTTCCAGATTACGATTGGCTTTAAATAAGGTGGTTGCCATGTCGGATAATGAACTGGAACTCGGAATATCCGTAGGAACCGCCTTGATGTCAGAGGCTCAAAACCCGGAAGAATTGATTAATCTTGCGGAAGCAAGAATGTTGGAAGATAAAAACATACGCCAGGATAAAGGCATCTGTGTGGGAATGAGTTAAGGAGGAGTTGAAAAATGGAGATTTCAAAAGATATTTTATACGTGGGAGTGGACGATACTACCATTGATTTGTTTGAAAGTCAGTATCCTATGGAGGAAGAGGTGGGCATCTCTTACAACTCCTATGTGATTTTGGATGAGAAAATTGCCATTATGGACACCGTGGATAAGCGGGGGACAGATGAGTGGTTTGATAAGCTGGATAAAGCATTGGCAGGAAAGACTCCGGACTATCTTGTGGTTCAGCATTTGGAACCGGATCATTCCGGATGTGTACAGAAACTGGTGGAGAAATACCCGGGCATTACAGTGGTATGTTCCGCTAAAGCAAAGCCTATGTTTCCACAGTTTTTTGACTTTGATTTGGAAAATGTGATGGCGGTTTCCGAAGGGGATACCTTAGAACTTGGAAGCCATACACTTACCTTTGCCATGGCACCTATGGTGCATTGGCCGGAGGTTATGGTGACCTATGAATCTTCTGAAAAGATTTTGTTTTCCGCAGATGGATTCGGAACCTTTGGAGCGATTGTAAACGATGTGCCCTGGGAGCAGGAAGCCAGCCATTATTTCTTAAATATTGTAGGTAAATATGGGGCAAGTGTTCAGGCGTTGCTCAAAAAAGCGGCAGCGCTGGATATCGAGAAAATCTGTCCGTTGCACGGACCGGTATTGTCCGGGGATTTGAGCCCGTATTTGGAAAAATATCAGATCTGGTCTTCCTATGAACCGGAGATTGACGGTATTTTGGTATGCCATGCTTCTGCCCATGGTAACACCAAAAAGGCTGCGGAAGATTTTGCGGAAGAATTAAGAGAAGCGGGAGCAAATGTTAAGGTATTGGATCTTTGCCGCGAAGATGTATCCGAAGCGGTGGAGAAGTGTTTCCAGTACAAAAAGATTGTTTTGGCAGCCATTACTTATGACGGAAGCTTGTTCCCTGCCATGCAGGATTTGATTTATCATCTTTCCATCAAAAACTTCCAGAAACGTACCATAGGACTGATTGAAAACGGCTCCTGGGCTCCGGTTTCCGGAAAGAAAATGCGTGAGCAGTTGGAAGCAATGAAGGATGTAACCGTTTTGGAAGAGCAGGTTACATTAAAAACAAAGGTGCATGAAGAAAATAAAGCACAGTTTGAGGCATTAAAGAAAGCACTTCTGGCATAAATGGAAAAGAAGAATTATCGTTTGAAAATATCATACGACGGCACCAGGTATCTTGGATGGGAACACCAGCCGGGAAAAGATACGGTTCAGGGAAAGATAGAAATGGTCCTGGCCAGAATGTTAGGCTTTGATCCGGATCCGGCGGTTTTTTTTGAGAATGATTCTCCGGTGGAGGTCATAGCTTCGGGTCGGACGGATGCAGGGGTGCATGCCAAAGAGCAGGTGGCCAATACCTATTTGTCCACGGAGCTATCCGGTGAAGAAATTCGGGATTATTGTAATACTTATCTTCCGGATGATATTGCCGTAACGGATGTGAAGGAAGTGTCGGAACGATTTCATGCCAGATACAATGCCATCGGGAAGACATATCAGTATACCTGCTACGATGGACCGGTGAAGCCTGTGTTTAATCGTAAGTATTATACGTATTTGGATACGCCGGTGGATGTGGATGCCATGAAAAAGGCGGCAGAACATCTGATAGGTGAACACGACTACAAATCCTTTTGCGGGAATCCGAAGATGAAGAAATCAACGATTCGTGTGGTAGATAAAATCGATATAAAAAGAAGCAAAGGATATATTTATTTTACCTTTCACGGAACAGGCTTTTTACAAAACATGGTGCGCATATTGGTGGGCACCTTGTTGGAAGTAGGAGCCGGCCGTATGACGCCGGAAGATATGCCCAAAATCCTTGAGGCAAAGGACCGCAAACTCGCCGGTCCCACCGCCCCGGCGAAAGGGCTATGTTTGGTGAAAGTAGATTATTAATTAATTTCATATAAGCGTAGATTAGAAAAAGAAGAATATATTTCGTGTCGAAATATATTCTTCTTTTTTCGTTTTTAGGATAATTATACAAAAACAGAACTACTATTTTGTGAATGTTTTTGAACGGACTTGGTTGAAATTGACGGAATTGAATGTTAGACTCGAATTAGGTTGAAAGATTTTGACAGATTTTGAATGAAACTGCAAGGAGAGAAATTCGGATGTTGACAGAACAGCGTTTTGAAAAAATCTTAGCGATTGTAGATTCACGGGGAAGTGTTACGGTGGCGGAATTGATGAAGGATTTAAAGTCCTCCGAGTCCACCATACGAAGAGATTTAAACACGCTGGATGAAGAAGGTTTTCTTACTAAGGTACGAGGCGGCGCCATCTCAAAGAATTCCTTTGCCACCAGGGATGATGAGGTAAAGCTTCGCAGAGAGCGTAATACTCAGGAAAAGATTTCCATCGGACGTTATGCCGCATCGTTAATTGAAAAAAATGATTTTGTATATATTGATGCAGGTACTTCCACGGATTTGATGCTGGACTACATCAAGGAACGAGATGCAATCTATGTGACCAACGCGGTAAGCCATGCCATGCGATTGGCGGGAATCGGCTGCAGTGTTTTTTTGCTGGGCGGAGAGTTTAAACATACCACCGAAGCAATCGTTGGTGAGGAAGCACTGGTTTCTTTGGAAAAATACAATTTTACCAAGGGTTTTTTCGGCGCAAACGGGATTACCGTAAAAAACGGATTTACCACTCCGGAAGTGAAGGAAGCCATGGTGAAGCGTCATGCCATGAAGTATTGCAAGGAATGCTATGTATTGGCGGATGAGACAAAGTTTGGTCAGATTTCCGCAGTGGAATTTTGCAAGTTCGAGGATGCAACAATTATTACAAACAGAATTCCTAAGGGGTTTAAGGATATGAAAAATATTAAGGAGGTGGGAGCGTGATCTATACGGTTACTTTTAATCCGTCATTGGATTACATTGTTTCGGTAAACCATTTTAAACCGGGAGAAGTGAATCGAACGGTGGCTGAGTTGATGTTCCCGGGAGGAAAGGGAATCAATGTTTCCATGGTGTTAAAGAATCTTGGATATGATTCCGTGGCTTTGGGATTTATGGCCGGATTTACAGGAAATGAAATTGTTCGATTGTTGGAAGAAAAGAAAATTAACAGTGATTTTATCTCCGTATCTTCCGGTATGAGTCGAATCAATGTAAAACTTCGATCCGATGAAGAATCCGAGATTAACGGCATGGGACCGGAAATCGGAAAAGAGGATATTCAAAAATTATATACTCAGTTGGATAAACTAAAAGAAGGGGATGTGCTTGTCCTTGCAGGAAGCATTCCTACGGTAATGCCGGAGTCCATGTACATGGATATTATGCGTTATCTTTCCGGAAGAGGCATTGACATTATTGTGGATGCCACAAAGGATTTGCTTTTGAATGTATTGGAGTATCATCCGTTTTTGATTAAGCCGAATAACCATGAACTTGGCGAAATCTTTGGTGTGAAGTTAAAAACCAAGGATGACGTAATCCCCTATGCACGAAAGATGCAGGAAAAGGGAGCAAGAAACGTGCTGGTTTCCATGGCCGGTGAAGGCGCACTTTTGGTAACGGAAGAGGGACGTGTGTATGAGTCCATGCCTCCGAAGGGAGAGGTGAAAAACTCCGTTGGAGCAGGAGATTCCATGGTAGCCGGATTCCTGGCCGGATATTTAAGTTCCCATGATTATGAAAATGCATTTTACATGGGACTTTGTACCGGAAGTGCATCGGCGTTTTCCGATAATCTGGCAACCAAACCGGAAGTGGAAGCACTTTTGAAACAGCTTGGTAAATAATGTCTGAGGGCATTTTTATGAAGTATAAAATATAAAGAGGAAAAGAGAGGTAAAAACATGAGAGTAAAAGATTTACTTTCTGCGGCTTGCATTGACTTAAACGGATCTGCAGGCAACAAACAGGAAGCCATCGAAAAGATGGTAGACTTAATGACAAAGCGTGGAAACATCTCTGACAAAGAAACCTACTTAAAGGGTGTATTTGCAAGAGAAGAAGAATCCACCACGGGAATCGGTGAAGGAATTGCCATTCCTCATTGCAAATCCGATGCAGTATCTGCTCCGGGACTTGCGGCAATGGTTCTTCCAAACGGAGTTGACTATGATGCCCTTGACGGCGCGCCGGTTGATATTATTTTCTTGATCGCAGCACCAAACTCCGAGGATAACGTTCATTTGGATGTTTTGTCCCGTTTATCCATGCTTTTAATGGATGAGAAATTTGTTGCCGATCTTCGCGCAGCAAAAACACCGGATGAATTCTTGGGTGTCATCGATTCTGCTGAAAAAGCAAAAGAAGCAGCTGATGGCGAAAAGGAAGAGGCAAAGGGTGCCACTGTTTTGGCAGTAACCGCATGCCCTACCGGTATTGCACATACCTATATGGCTGCTGAGGCGATTGAAAAAGCAGGTGAGAAATTAGGTATTAAAGTAAAAGTTGAAACCAGAGGTTCCGGCGGAGCAAAGAATCTTCTTACAGACGAAGATATCAAGAATGCTAAGGGCATTATCGTCGCAGCTGATACTAAGGTTCCGGTGGATCGTTTTGCAGGAAAGCCGGTTATCCAGTGTAAGGTAGCTGATGGAATTAATAAGGCAGAAGATTTGGTAACACGAGCTTCCAAAGGAGAGGCTCCGAAATTCGTAGCAAAGGGAGGCGAGACAGCAGTGGGAACAGATAAAGAGTCCGCAGGACATCAGGCATATAAACATTTGATGAGCGGTGTGTCTCACATGTTACCGTTCGTTATCGGCGGAGGTATTTTAGTAGCACTTGCGTTCTTGGTTGATACCCTTTGCGGTTATGGCGCAACAGCAGGTGGAGCATTTGGTTCCGCTACACCTTTGGCAGCATTCTTAAAATATGTCGGTGGTATGGCAATGGGACTTATGGTTCCGGTATTGGCAGGATATATTGCTTATTCCATCGCTGACAGACCCGGTCTTGCAGTCGGATTTGCAGGTGGTTTACTTGCATCATCCGGTAACGGTGCAATCGCAAGCTATATTGATACCTGGACATCCCTTGGTTCAGCAAACGGTGGATTTGCTCAGTTTATTATGAACTTTGCATTTGCAAAGGATGGTGTAAATACAGTATCCGGATTCTTGGGAGGCATCGCCATCGGTTTTGTGGCAGGTTATATCGTACTTTGGTTACAAAAGGTTACGGAGAATCTTCCACAGGCATTACAGGGAATTCGTCCTACATTGATTTATCCTTTGTGCGGAATCTTCCTTGTAGGCGTTTTGATGTGCTTTATCTTTAACCCGATTATCGGTGCAATCAATACCACACTTTCTGCAGCATTGCAGGGACTTTATGCAGCGAACTTAATCTGGTTGCTTGGATTGATCTTAGGCGCCATGATGGCAATCGATATGGGTGGCCCAATCAACAAGGCTGCATATGTATTCGGTACCGGAATGTTGGCACTTGCTCAGGATGATCCTACCGTTGCAACCGCAGCATATATCTCAATGGCAGCAGTAATGGTCGGTGGTATGGTTCCTCCTGTTGGTATTGCACTTGCATGTAAAGTATTCCCGAAGAAGTTTACCAAGGCTGAAAAAGACAGCTGGGTATCGAACCTTGTAATGGGTGCTTCCTTCATCACAGAAGGCGCAATTCCATTTGCAGCTGCAGATCCTGCACACGTAATTCCTGCAACTATGGCAGGTGCAGGTGTTGCCGGACTTCTTTCCGCAGTATTCGGATGTACCTTAATGGCTCCTCACGGTGGACTCTTCGTATTTGCAACTGTTGGTAAGCCGGTTCTTTACATCCTTTCATGGTTAGTAGGTTCACTTGTAACCATGTTCTTACTTGGCGTATTAAAGAAGGATGCGGAAGCATAAGAAAGGAGAAAAATATGGTAGAGTTTTCTTACAATATTACGGATCCCCAGGGCATCCATGCGAGACCTGCAGGCATCTTCGTAAAGGAAGCAGCATCATTTCCCTGCTCCATTACCGTAGGTAAGGACGGCAAGGATGTAGATGCAAAGCGTATTCTTGGTGTAATGAGCCTTGGCGTAAAGCAGGGTGAAGAAATCGTTGTAAAGTGCGACGGTGACCAGGAAGAACAAGCGGCTGAAAAGCTGGAAGCATTCTTAAAAGAGAATTTATAAAAAAGACGGGGGTAGCTTTGCTTGAAATGAAGCTACCCTTTTGTATTCAGAAACTATCGGAGGTGGGACATGGAACTTGTCGGAAAAAGTGTCTTTGGCGGAGTTGCCATTGGAAAATTGTCGGTTTATCAAAAACAGGATAACCAGGTAAAACGAACCAAGGTGGAAGATCCTGAAGCGGAGGTAAAGAGATTTGCCGAAGCAAAAGAAACGGCAAAGGCTCAACTGGCTGCATTGTATGAAAAGGCATTAAAAGAGGTGGGGGAGGCCAATGCCATGGTCTTTGAAGTACACCAGATGATGCTGGATGATTTGGACTATGTGGAATCCGTTGAAAATATTATCCGAGCTCAGGGAGTAAACGCAGAGTACGCGGTTGCTACCACAGGAGATAATTTTTCCGAAATGTTTGCAGCTATGGACGACGAGTATATGAAAGCCAGAGCTGCGGATATTAAGGATATTTCCAATCGAGTGGTAGATGTGCTTTCCGGTGCGGCTCAGGGTGGAATTAACTCCGATGAACCGGTGATTTTGCTGGCAGAGGATTTGGCTCCTTCGGAGACCGTTATGTTGGATAAGTCTTTAGTACTTTCCTTTGTCACAAAGTTTGGCTCCACCAATTCTCATACGGCGATTTTGGCTCGTACCATGAACATTCCGGCACTTATCGGAATCAATTATCCGGAAGACGTGGAAGGTCATTTTGGTATCGTAGACGGATTTGTGGGCAAACTGATTATCGACCCGGATGAAGAAACCATTGCTAAGTATAAAAAGAAACAGGAAGAAGAAGCGGAAAAAGCTCGCCTTTTACTGGAGTTAAAGGGCAAGGAAAACGTGACTTTGGACGGAACCAAGATTAATCTTTATGCCAACATCGGAAGTGTTGCGGATGTGGTGGAAGTTTTGAAAAATGATGCCGGTGGCATCGGCTTGTTCCGAAGTGAGTTTTTATACCTGGAGTCAAAGGATTATCCCACGGAAGAAGAACAGTTTAAAGCGTACCGAACCGTAGCGGAAAACATGGCAGGCAAGAAGGTTATCATTCGAACCCTTGATATCGGAGCGGACAAACAGGTGGATTATTTCGATTTGAAAAAAGAGGATAATCCGGCCATGGGATATCGCGCCATTCGAATTTGCTTGGAGCGAATCGATGTATTTAAGACTCAGCTTCGTGCCCTTTGGAGAGCCAGCTACTATGGAAAAATCTCCGTTATGTTCCCTATGATTATTTCTGTGGATGAAGTTAAACGTGCCAAAGAGATTGTAGAGGAAGTAAAGCATGAACTGGATGCCCAGAGTATTCCATACGGAGAAGTGGAAGTGGGTATTATGATTGAGACTCCGGCGGCCGTTATGCTTACGGAAGAGTTGGCAAAGGAGGTGGACTTCTTCTCCATCGGAACCAATGATTTAACGCAGTACACTTTGGCAATCGACAGGCAGAATCCGGCGTTGGATAATTTCTATGATTCTCATCATCCGGCGGTACTTAAGATGATTCAGATGACCGTTGAAAACGGACACAAAGGTGGCGCGTGGGTTGGAATTTGCGGAGAGTTGGGTGCGGACACCACTCTTACCGAGACCTTCCTTCGTATGGGAGTGGATGAACTTTCTGTCAGCCCCTCCCGCATCCTCTCCGTAAGAGATGCAATCCGTAAGGTTGACTTGAGTAAATAAAAGACAGGGGACGGTTCTGTGTCTCCTCCGTAGTAGAATTAATTAGTTTTAATTTATTATCGAGAGGAGACACAGAACCGTCCCCTGTCTTTTTTTTAATGTGTAATGTATAATGCTTTTTGGGGAAATAATATGGAAGGGAATACAAAAAATGAATTTAAATGAAACAAAGAACATTGCAATGATTATTGCCGGAGGAGTGGGCGCTCGTCTTACAAGTAAAATGCCCAAGCAGTATATTAAGGTGCTTGGAAAACCGGTAATTGCTTATACCATGGAGGCATTTCAAAATGCCCCCTTTATTGATGAAATTACAATAGTTTGCCAGAAGGATTACGAAGAAGATATTCGGGAAATTGCAAATACTTACGGCATAACGAAGTTTCAGCATATATTTTATGGTGGTGCCACAGGTCAGGAATCCATTCGTAATGGTGTGTTTGGATTGGAAGAATTCTATGACGAGAAGGATTTGATTTTGATTCATGATGCCATTCGCCCTTTGGTGGATGAGGCTGTCCTGGAAGATTGTGTTCGAGTTGCCCGGGAGAAAGGAAACGCCATTGTGTGCATTCCCTGCGTGACCACCATGATGCAAAAGGTGAGAGATGAAGAGGGAGAAAGCGGAAAAGGATTGGAATGTTCTGACGCAATTTATCCCCGTGATCTGATAATGGAGACCCAGACTCCTCAGGCATTTCCGCTTGGACTTTTATCCTCAAAACACAGAGAGGCATTGGAAAAGGGTATTTTAAACGAGACAGCATCCTGTGCTCTTATGACGAGACTTGGAGAACGGGTTTATTTTTCCAAAGGTTCGGAAAAGAACATAAAGATTACGGTAGAAGAGGACTTGGATTTGATGGAGGCGCTTTTAACCTCCGGACAGGGAAAATGGAGAGAGGACAATCAAATATGAGCAAAGTATTTGAAAACGAAGTAGCGGTAATTCCGGCAGATGAACTAAACAACGCGTTAAAAGACACGGACCGCCAATATATTCAGGGTGACTTGCAAAAAGAACAGAGAGTTTCTTTTATACGCTCTAAGGATTCGGAAATCGGTATTTCGGATTATAAAGAATATACCCACGATGAGCCCCATTATCATGACAAAGTAATGGAGACCAATTATGTGATTCGCGGAAAAATCTGTATGAGAATCATTGATACGGGAGAAGACTTTGTGGTGGAAGAAGGGGGTGTGTTCTCCATTCCACCTCATGTAAAGCATGTATTAAAGATTAAAGCGGGAACCAGAATCATTTTTACAAAAACTCCCAGCATCAACGATAAACATGTGTTGGAGTTTGATTCTTTGGGGCTGGATGAATGGTATAAGGACGAGGTTTTTTAAATGAAACAACTTTGGGAAGGCATATGGAGAAAAATCTTAAAAAATGACCCTTTGGGTAAACTGATTTACGGAAGCAGCGGAAACCGTAATTTCTATTTTAAAACCTGGTTTGCAAAGGCGGCTACTGTTATTGGCGTTGTAATTGCCGTGTGGCAGATGCCGGATATTTTGTGGGGATTTAAAATTAACGGATTGTTGGAAGCGGCTTTTGGAGGAGATATGCTTCTGTGGAATTCCGTTACGTTGATTGTGTTTCTGGTAATCTGTGTAATTACGATTCTGATTACCCGAATCGTCAGCCGAAGTGAGATAAAGAATTACTTACATAAAGTGGTTGAAACGGAACGTCCGGGCTGTAGATTGGAACTTCGGGTATCCGACAGTTATCTTACAAATGCTTTTTTGAATTATCCGAAATGCGCCATGGTCATTGGAATCAATAAGGCCTTTCTGTTCGAGGAAGCCGAGGCAAAGTCGCTGATTGCAGACATGTGGAAGGAACTGAAAGATCGTGGTATCGATAAACATGAGGTGCAGGTAAAAATCGATGAGGCACTAAAGATTCTTCGCGATAAACACGGAGATGAAATCCTTGATAATAACAGACCACAGGTTCAGGTGAAGAGTACACGCGACGGAGAAAGCAAATTTGTAATTCGTGACAATTATAAAATTGGAACCATGATAGGTGTGGACTTAAAATGGATCAAAGTGAAGGAAGACAAAAACACCGGGGCTGAAATAAAAGAAACCAAATTGAAAAAGTTGTATTTGATAGCGAATTCCGAGATCGTTCAGGGACGGGATGTATCGGAACCGATGATTGTCTCCGCGGATAGGAATGCGTCTGTGGTGGAGAATTACAATAAGATTTGGGACTATTTCGAAGAGGAGGAAAAATTAAATGAATATCCTCCGGAACATAAACTGTACGCTCCGCTTTTGATTCCTTTAATCGGCGGAGGCGTGGCGAATGAAGCGTATTCGGATATCGAAATGTTTTCCACCATCGTGGATTTGTATTTCGAGAAACTACGGGATAGCATACGTCAGAACAAAAAGCCGGAAGTAGGAAGCGTGATTATTAACATCAGAGATAACACGGCCATCAAAGGAGATAAATCCACAAATGCAGGAAGAAAAATAGACTTGGAAACCGCATTTTGGTATATGGATTATCGCAGCAAAGTGCGGCCGGTAAAAACAAATTAAAAAAGCTTTGAAAAAGAATCATTTTGTTTGCAACAAAATGGTTCTTTTTTTACACTTATAGAATAGAACCCGATAATTCGATCGAATTTTGCAGGTTAGGTGAGATATGGAAAAAGAAGTTTTTTTAAAAAAGTACGAGGAAATCTATAAGGATTTATATCGGTATGCATACTTTTCTTTGGGACATGCCCAGGATGCGGAGGATGCAGTATCCGATGCGGTGATGGATGCCTATGCCAGCAGGGATAAGTTAAAGGACTTAGGCGCTTTTCGAGGCTGGATGTTTACCATCCTTTATCGAAAGTGTAGGCAGAAGCGAAAAGAGTATTTGGATAAGAACGTGATTTCCATTGATGAAAAGCCGGATGACGGCAGAGCCTTCGAGGAGATTTTATCGGGTGATAAAATCAGCGTATCGGAGAAGGAAGAAATCCGAGAAATGTTTTTCTCCATGACGCCGGAGGAACGTCGCATCGTAGGACTGCATGCGATTTGTGGTTACACGAGTAAGGAAATCAGTAAGGTGTTGGGAATCCGGGAAAGCACCATTCGCTCCAAAGAGTATCGTGCGTTTTTAAGACTTCGCAAAGAGTGGTTGGATTAAGAGGGTAAGGTTATGGAAGATAAGAAAAAGATGATAAAGGAAACCTTGGAAAAGGTGGAAGTTCCGGATAGCCTTTTGCCGGAAAATATGGAAAAGAAATTGGATGAGGCGGATCAAAAAACTGCTGGGAAAAGGATGAATTACCGTAGAGTGAAAACCCTTGCTATGGTGGCATCTTTTGCACTGGTTCTTTTCGTTGGAATCGGAGTTCAAAAAATTAAAATTGCAAATGAGACCTTTGACAGCGCAGCGTCTGTGGAAACTGCTTTGGAATCCACGGACGGAGCAAGTGTTTCAATTGAGAATGAAGAAACCTACGGAATTGAAGGAATATTACATTCGGCAGAAGACTATGATGAAATTACGGACGCCATAAAAAAGGCAGGAAAAGAATATGAAAAGAATCAGACCATAAACGGTATGAAGGAGTTTTTTCTAGGAAACGGAAAATATGAAACCGCAGTTACGGAGGATGCGGTGGAGGAATCTGCTTCCGAAGCGAAAACAAGTGGCGCCTATTCTGACACCAATGTGCGCACGGAAGGTGTGGACGAGGGAGATATCGTAAAGACCGATGGGGACTATATCTATCAGTGCATTTCAGCCAATCGAATCAGAATCGTTAAATTAAATTACGGATCTATGGAACAGATATGCACCCTTTCTCCGGATGATGAGGGAAGCGGATACATCAGAGAAATGTATTTAGATGGTAATCGCTTGATTCTGATTTGTGACAGCACACAGACGGAGATGAAAAACGGAAAGAAAGGTTTGTTGGACTATTCTTATACGGAGACTACACAAAGTGTTTGTGTGATTACCTATGATATTTCGGATAAGTCCTCTCCAAAGAAAAAGGGTGTGGTATCCGTGGACGGAACCTATCGTTCTTCCAGATATAAGGACGGATATGTTTATTTGATGACCACATACGGAGAACCCATTTATTACTACTGTTATGACAAAAAATATGAAGATATAGCAGCGGAAGATGTGATTCCAAAAGTAAACGGAGATTATATTACGGCGGAGGATATCCTACTTCCGGAAGAGATGAATAACGAACCGTTTTTTGTGATTACTTCTGTGGATATCAAAAAGCCTCTTGAAGTAAAAGATACAAAAGCCGTAATGGGATATGTAAATGATATGTATGTATCTGGGGATTCTTTGTTCTTCTACACGCAGGATTATTCTTCCGGTTATGATCAGACGACCATTGTAAAGTTTGTGTACAAAAATGGAAACATCCTGCCAAAGGCGGCAACTACGGTAAATGGAACCATTGACGACAGTTTTAGCATTGACGAAAATGACGAGGGATATTTAAGGGTCGCAACTACTTTTTGGAATGAAAACTGGGAGTTGGAAAGTTCTCTTTATGTGTTTGACAAGAATTTAAAGAGAACGGGATGCATAGAAAACTTTGCAGATAACGAAGGAGTTAAATCCTGCAGGTTCTTGGGAGATATAGGATTTGTGGTTACGTTTAGAAATACGGATCCTTTGTTTGCCCTGGATTTATCAGATCCCTATGATCCCAAAATCATATCGGAACTTACCCTTCCCGGTTTTTCAGAGTATCTTCACAGCTGGAGTGGGGATTTGCTTTTGGGCATGGGATTTGATGCGGATGAAGATACCGGTCGCGTGGGAGAAGTAAAACTCTCCATGTTTGATGTATCGGATTTAAAGGAGACGAAGGAGATTACCACAAAGATTTTAGATGTGGACGGTGCAGATATTTTGGACGGAGATTATAAGAGTTTGTTTATTAGCCCGAAAAAAGGTTTTTTGGGATTCCGCTGCTATGACTGGGGCGATGAAGAAAATGACTGGAATACGGAAGGATATTACAAGGTGTTTTCTTATTCAAAGGAGGATGAGGCTTTTGAGGAGCGCCTTTCCGTTTCTATGGATTGTGCTTACGACAGCAGTGTCCGTGGCCTTTATGCGGGAGATTACTTTTATCTGGTAAACGGAAAAACTATTACCGCCTATGATTTGGATACGTTTAAAGAGGTTTCTGAGTTGGACTAGAGGCCAAACTTTGATAAATACTTAACAGTTGACCTAATTAATTAATTACGTTAAAATATTTGTCGGAAACCGAATATTATTTGTAATTTAATTTCTTAAGGAGTATGGGTGTAAGAGAAATGTTTTTTTCTTACACCTTTTTTATTATTTAAGAAAGAAAATGAGGGTTATTTTATAATTTAGGAGGGACAAGATGTCAAAGTACATTATGGCATTGGATGCCGGTACAACCAGTAATCGTTGTATCTTATTTGACCATGAGGGAAACATCGTCTCCATGGCACAGAAAGAATTTAAGCAGTATTTCCCAAATCCGGGCTGGGTGGAGCATGACGCAAACGAAATCTGGTCCACACAGTTGGGTGTAGCTGTAGAAGCTATGTTGAAGGTAGGCGCACAGGCGTCTGATATCGCAGGAATCGGTATTACCAACCAGCGTGAAACCGTGATTGTTTGGGATAAAAAGACAGGAGAGCCTGTATATCACGCTATTGTATGGCAGTGCCGCCGTACATCAAAGATTGCGGACGAATTAAAGGAACAGGGACTTACCGATTTCTTCCGTCAGAAGACAGGACTTATTATCGATGCATATTTCTCCGCTACCAAAGTAAAGTGGATTTTGGATAACGTAGAAGGTGCAAGAGAAAGAGCAGAGCGCGGCGAATTATTATTCGGTACCGTTGAGACATGGCTCATTTGGAAGTTGACAAAGGGTGAGGCACACGTTACAGATTATTCCAACGCAAGCCGTACCATGTTATTTAACATCAACACTTTAGAGTGGGATAAAGAAATCTTAGAGAAGTTGGATATTCCTGAAAGCATGCTTCCGGAAGCAAAACCGTCAAGCTGCATTTACGGATACGCAGATCCAAGCTACTTCGGTGGAGAGATTCCGATTGCCGGAGCA
>JAEEGL015125875.1_pt1 | contig 58943 bp, 41 predicted proteins | sample 9134231 | NCBI WGS metagenome assembly JAEEGL01 (sample SAMN16246548, study PRJNA631951) | gut metagenome | biome: gut microbiome; feature: rumen; material: fiber-attached | host: Bos | place: Iran: Karaj | collected 2018-10
AATAAAGGCAAATACCCACATAATTGTTCCAAAATAAATTAAAAATGCATCTAAATGTATATTATATAACTCAAAAGGTAAGTTATATATCATAGCAAGTACTATTCCAAATGCCATAGCCATATCTCTAAGTTTATTAATCTTTAAAGATGGAACTACTTTACCTTTTGATAATATACCCATTTTTATTCCTTCAATTATTGAATCACTTGCTATTACTATAATAGGTATTACAGGACTTATAAATCCTCTACTTGCTAGTATTATTAAAGTACTATAAAGTAACATTTTATCAGCTATACTATCAAGTAATTTACCAATCGTAGTAATTTGATTCTTTTTTCTAGCAATGTAACCATCTACTATATCAGTAATAACTGCTATTAAATATAGAATTGCACATATAACATATTTTAATTCTATTAATATACCTTTATATAGATATGTAGGCATATTTAATCCCACTAAATTAAAAGGAAATAATAAAAGTATTATTATAATTATAGATATTACAATTCTAGATATAGTAATCTTTGTTGCTGTATTCATATTATCCCTTTATATCCTTTCATAATTCATAAGTAGCAGGATTACCTTTTAAATATAAATAGAATATTAAATATACTAATACTAATATTATGATAATTCCTAATACTATTAAAACTTGTTTAAAATGACTTTTCTTTTCTTTTGGTATTTTAGTATATGGACTATGTATTTTATTAAGTTGTTCCATTTCCATAGTTTTTTGTAAATCTTCTAAAGAAATCTTACTTGTCTTTTCATACATAAAGTCATTAAAATCATCCATAACTTTTTCTTGATCTAACCCTAAGTATTTAGAGTATTCTAAGACTAATTTTTTCAAATAAAAAATGTCTTTGAAAGCTCTAGTAACACCATCTTCAAGGTTAGATAAATCTGAACTATCAACTTTTAAATCGTTAGCAGCTTCTTCTAAACTTACGCCTTGACTAACTCTTAAGTCGTGAAGTTCTACTCCTATCTCTTTCATAGACACCTTCCTTTATTAAATAAATATACTAATAAGCCACGTTCTGTATTCATTACTGAATGACAAACATTTATCTACCTTTCGGTCTCTAACTCCGTTCTGTTCCTTTGTTAGAACTCTCCTACCAAATTTTGGATTTCTCACTTGTGGGGTTTACCTCGTTTCACTTTAATGTTTCCATTAAACTCGTCTCTGTGGCACTTTACGATACTTTAACCATTTAAGGTTATTTCTACGCCGTTAGAATTTCTACCCTCGGTTATTTATTCCCTCGGCACAAACACTAATACCATCTCAGGTTATTGTGAGCGTGGACTTTCCTAAACGTATTGCTACGCCTCGTTTGTCTAAGTATTATTTATCTTCTTTTTCTTTTTTCTTTTTTTCTTCTTTCTCTTCTTTTACTTCTTGGCCTTCTTCAGTAACAACTTTACTACCTTTCATTTCATGAGCATAAACTATCTTTTCTAATTGACTTAATCTTCTCATAATATCAATATTAGTTACTTCAGATTCACCACTCTTAGCTATTTCTATAGATGTTTTAACATTACGAAGTTCTTGTTTTAAACGCATTATCTCATTTAATAATTCTTCTTTTTCTTTATTTTGTTCATCTATAATAGCCATAAACTCATTATAGTCTTTAATAATTTCATCTAAGAAACTATCTACTTCTTTAAGCCTATAACCCCTAGTATCAATTTTAAATTCTTTACTTAAAATATCTTGAGTAGTTAGGTTTATACGATTTTCGTACATATTTATCACCAATCCCTTACATTTATATTCTATCACAAAAAGGCTAATAATTGTCAATTAAATAGGCTATTTTAAAAACTAGTTTTTGTCTTTAAAAAATAATATTTATATAGTATAATTTGGTATAGGTGATTTAATGAATTATCCAGGTGGAGTAAAACTTAAAAAAGATAATACTAAAGAGCCTATTATATATGGTAATAGAGGTATGTCCTTAGAAAGTGATATCAATATTACTAATGATTATTATCGTGAAAAAGATATATGTGTAGTATATAAAAAGCCTACCCCCGTTAAAGTAACTAAAGTAGATTATAATAACAAGGTTAGAATTAAAGAAGGTGTCTTTGAAGCTCCTTCTACTACTGACTATAACGGTACATGGGGTAAGTATTATATCGATTTTGAAGCTAAAGAAACGACTAATAAAACTAGTTTCCCACTTCATAATATACATAAACATCAAATAGCGCATATTAGAAAGATAATTAAGCAAGATGCTATTGTGTTTCTAATAGTAAGCTTTGTTAATTTAAATGAAACATATCTATTACTAGGGGAAGATTTTATAAATTATATAGATAATAATATTAGAAGTTCTATTCCCTATGATTATTTTAAAGAAAAAGGATATTTACTAGAATATGGTTATTCACCAAGACTAGATTATATAAAAGTAATAGAAAGAATATATGGAGGAAAGAATGGAAAGTAAAGAAAAGAAAACTACTATTAAAGGTAGTTCAACATCTAAACTTAAAAAGAAACCTGATCCAAATGTTTTAAAGAAAAAGGATCCTGTATCATCTACTAAGAAAAAAGATATAGATGATACATATAAAGTTACAAAGAATGAAGTAGATAATATAAGAAAGAATGTTACTAATACTGTTCCTATTAATAAAAAGAACATTATTGGTAATGATCCAAGAGATAACGTAATTATTATAGGCTTTATAATTGTTGCAATTATTGCTTGTTACTTTATCTTAGGAGATTTATTTACAATTGTGCTTGCTTTAGGGTTAGGCCTTATATGGTTAGTATCATTCTTAGTAAAGAAAAAGAAAACTCATAAAGGTAAGAAAAGAAAACTAGCTAATGTTCTATTAATAGTAATACTATCACTAGGTATCTTAGGAGTACTTGCTGCAGGTGGATTCATGATATATGTTGTAATCGATGCGCCTGAATTTGATCCAGAAAACTTACGTAGTAACCAGTCAAGTATCATCTATGATAAGAATGGTAACGAAATACTAAAGCTAGGAGCTGAAGTAAGAGAAGATGTATCTTATGATAAATTACCTCAAGTATTCGTTGATGCTTTAATAGCTACTGAGGACTCTAAGTTCTTCCAACATAACGGATTTGATGCTTCTCGTTTCTTAGTAGCAAGTTTTAAGCAAGTCGTTTCATCTACCGGTGGTGGAGCTTCTACTCTATCAATGCAGGTAGTAAAGAATGCCTATACTGATGCTAGTAAAGATAGTGGATTTGAAGGTATCAAAAGAAAATTTACAGATATTTATCTAGCCGTATTTAAACTTGAAAAGAATTATTCAAAAGAAGAAATCATAGAATTCTATGTTAATACACAATGCTTAAACGGAACAATATGTGGAGTTGAACAAGCTGCTCAAACATACTTTGGTAAGAGTATTTCAGATGTTAACTTAGCTGAAGCATCACTTCTTGCTGGTATGTTTAAAGCTCCTACTTCTTATAACCCATATAAGAATCCAAATAAAGCTGCTGAAAGAAGAAATACAGTATTAAAATTAATGATTAGGCATGGTTATATTACTGAAGAAGAAGCAAATATTGCTAATAATATACCAATAAGTTCATTGCTTCAAAGTTCAAGAGATAATTCAGAATATCAGGCATTCGTTGATACTGTTCTTGAAGAATTAGATGATAAGTATAATATTAACCCATATAATGTATCCGTTCTTGTATATACAACTATGGATAGAAAGAAGCAAGATGGAGTTAATAAGATATTCGATGGAAGTACCTTTAAATGGGAAAACTCTGTAGTTCAAAGTGGAGCTGCTGCCGTAGATGTAAACACCGGAGCCATCGTAGCTGTTGGAGCTGGTCGTAATAGAAGCGGTATTAGAAGCTTAAACTATGCAACTCAGGTTAAGAACCAAATTGGTTCTACTGCTAAACCATTATTTGACTATGGCCCTGGTATGGAATATCTAAACTGGTCTACATATACTCAGTTCATTGATGAGCCTTGGGCATATTCAAGTGGACAAAGAATTCAAAACTCTGACCATGGTTATTGGGGTCAAATGAGTATTAGAACTGCTCTTGCACAGTCAAGAAACATTCCTGCTTTAAAAGCTTTCCAACAAGTAGCTAGAACAGTAGGAAGTAATAAGATTGGAGCTTTCGTTAGAAGTTTAGGAATCGAACCAGAAGGAAAAGATACAATCCATGAAGCACATGCATTAGGAGCATTTAGTGGTGCTACACCTTTACAAATGGCTGCTGCTTATGCTGCATTTGCTAATGGAGGATATTATATAGAACCTTATTCAGTATCTAAGATTGTTTATCGTGATACTGGTGAAGTAACAACTCATAAAGAAGTTAAAAATCAAGCAATGAGTTCTTCTACAGCCTTTATGATTACTGATTGTTTACGTTCAGCCGTAACAAGTGGTATTTCATCAGGTGCTAGAGTAAATGGAGTTAACGTTGCTGCTAAGACTGGTACAACAAACTTCGATGATGCTACAATGAGATACTATAAACTTCCAAGTTCTGCTGTTAAAGATGCTTGGATAGTTGGATATGATCCTCATACTGCTCTTTCTATGTGGTATGGATATGAAAGAATTAATAGAGATTATGTAAGTACAGCCATAAGTGCTGTTACAAACCGTGCTAGATTATATCAAGCACTTGGTAATGTTGTATTTGATAAAGATGGATCTAACTTTAAGGCACCTAATACAGTTAAGAAAGTAGCCGTTGAAGTAGGATCTGATCCTGCACAACTTCCTTCAGCTAATACACCAGCTAATCAAATAGTATATGAATACTTTAAAGCTGGTACTGAGCCAACTGAATCAAGTACTAAATTCGTACAACTTGCTAAACCTTCTAACTTAACTGCATCATATGATGGAAGTAAAGTACATCTAACATGGAAGGGAATCAATTCTCCAGCAGCTAATGCTGCATATGGTGACTTTGGTTATAGAATTTACTATAATGGCGCTGAAATAGCATTTACAACTGATACAAATTATTCAATTAATACAACTAGTCCTGATGGAGTTTATGGAGTTGCTTCTTCATTCAAACAGTATACTGGTAATATGAGTGAAAAAGCTACATATGCATTAAAGACTACTCCTGATCCAACACCAGAACCTGTTGAACCAGAAACACCAACAGAACCAACAATACCAGAGACACCTAAAGAGGATACAAAACCAGAAGAAAATACACAAACACCATAAAATAAAAGAATTAAGTTTATCTTAATTCTTTTTTTTACAGATTTCTTTTAATCCACAGTCCTTACATATTGGATTTATCGCTTTACATCTAACTCTACCAAATAATATTATCTGATGATGAAGTTTAATCCAGTTATCTCTTTTAAACTTTCGTTTTAACTTCTCTTCTACTTTAATAACATTGTCTTGTTCTTTTGCAAGCCCTAATCTTTTAGATATTCTATCAATATGTGTATCAACTGGGAACTGTGGTATTTTATGTATTTCTGCTAAATATACATTAACAGTTTTTCTACCTACTCCAGGTAATCTTTCTAACTCTTTTCTACTAGTTGGAACTACTCCTTTATACTTATCTACTAGTATGGTTGCTATCTCTTTAACAAATATACTTTTTTTATGATAAGTTCCAATTGGTTTAATTATTAGTTCAATATCATTTATATTAGCATCTTTTAACTCTTCTAAAGATTTAAATTTATTAAATAATACTTTAGTAACAGAGTTTACCTTAACATCAGTAGTTTGAGCACTTAAGACTATGGCAATTAATAATTCATAGTCTTTATTATAATCTAAAAAACATTTAGGATTTCCTACCTCTTTATCTAAATATGACTCAATTAGTTCTATCTTATTCATCTTCATCTAACCAATCAAATTCAAATATTTCTTTATTCTTTCCTTTATCCTTTTTTTCTTCTTCTTTTTCTTTTTTCCAAGCTTCTTTATTCTTCTCTACATCTTCTTTGGTCTTTATACCTTTTTTACCCCATTCATAGATTATCTTATCTATATATCTAAGATTAGATACTCCATTATATGTAGCTTCTTTTAAAGCTTCTTTTATTAAATCCTCATTTGTACCAGAATCTAACCAAGCTTTAATTATTTCATATTCAATTGGACTTAATGTACGACCAAATTCTTTTTCAATTAACTCATATATATTTGATTTATTATTATCTTTATTTTTATCCACTAAACTTGTTGATAATTTACTAAAATAACTATCAAGATTAATATACTCTTCTATTATTCCTTTATCATTCTTAATAGACTCTATAGTAATATACTTCTTATCTTGTAGAGTAGAAATATTTGTAAGTATTTCTTCTTTTGATAAGTTTAAATCATTACTTATTAATTCAGGATCAAACATAAATTTAGAACCTTTTCCAACTAAATAAGATAAGAATATTAACTCATTATCATCTAAGTTAAGTTCTTTCTTAGCTTTAATTAAGTAATATGGAATATTAACAGAATTACTTCTTAATAAGCTTATAACTTGTTCCTTATTCATGTTATCACTTCCTTTTCTATGTATTATACCAAATTCTTATAATTTTCTAATATATATTTTACTAAATCTTCTTTGTTATTATTTAACTTACCTAGTAATATTTTATGTTCTATATCCTTATATATATCTTCTATATATCCACCAGGCTCTCGATTTAATACTTTACTAATTTTCATAGCATCGATTTTAATATCTTTTCTACTAGTAATAGGAAGTTCATTATATAATTTGGTTATTTCACATTTAGATAAGCCCTTATAATGACCTGCTACTTGGTTAATATATAATCCATATCTATATAATACATATGGATCCTTATTATTAAGCATGAAGCATTTTCTTATATCGTTAATCTGTTCATGTTCTAAATTAGTAAATGGATAATCTGGGTTTAAATAAGCCCATATTCCTAGTAAATCATCAGTACTTTTTAAGGTACCTAAAAGAGGTATACCTAGTTCATTCTCAAGACCATACTTAAGAATTAACTTAATACCTTGTTCTTTATTTCTACTAGTAAATAACTTATCTAATTCTTGTTTCTTTCTAAAACTTGATAAATCTTTTACTAAGTACTTCTTTTCTTTTATAGCTTTATCAATATCATCGCTTAAAGAGAAATCTAATTTAGCAGAGAATCTTATTGCTCTAAGTATTCTGATAGCATCTTCATTAAACTTGTCAGAAGCATTTCCAATAGTATTTATAATCTTCTTATCTAAATCTTCTTTTCCATTAAAGTAATCAATTATATTATTATCTTTATCTATACATATAGCATTTATCGTAAAATCTCTTCTCTTTAGATCTTCTCTTAAATCTTTTATATAGGTAATTTTACTAGGATGTCTATTATCTTTATAAACAGATTCTTTTCTAAAAGTAGTTATTTCATACCTCTTATTATTAAAACTTACTATAATTGATCCATAATCATTATTAATAGTAATATCCTCAAATAATGTTGATAACTCTTTAGGAGTTGCATCGGTAGTAATATCTAAGTCAGTAGACTCTATTCCTAGTAAATAGTCTCTTACAAAGCCACCGACTATATAAGCATTAAAGCCTTTAGAATTAATGTATTTAAGTAGTTCTAAAGCATCTTCTAGCATATCGCACCATCCTTCTATATAGTTTATTTACCAAATATATCCTTTATTACAGGTATCTTTTCCAGTATAGCAATCGCTACAATTACATGAATATGTAGGTTTATGACAAGTATCACAGCCTTTCACACAACTAATAGATCCTGTAGCACAATTAGAATAACTCTTTGTTCTATGTCTACACTTATATACTCCGTTATAGCATTCTATACATTGGTTTACATCAGTATCATAGGCATCTCTTCCTACAGCACATGCATCATAATTGCTCCAAGGACCATAAACATAACCTGGTTTACAAGTGTTACTTTTGGTATAACAATCACTACAATTACAACTATAGGCTTCCCCACCACATGTACTGCATCCATATTTACAAGTATTCTGACCAGTAGCACATACACTATATTTAAAATTATGAGTCTCACTAGATGTTAATCCGGTATTATTAGTACAAGTAACAGATGTATCACCAGCTTTTTTTACGTCTACTATAGAAGTATCTGATACTACACCAGATTCATAATCTATACAAGTTGCTGTCCATTTGCCTGGATTACCTTTCTTATATGTACTACTATCAGCACTTATTATTGGAGGAGTTGTATCTATTTTAATAGTAAATAATCCACTTTCTGATGAAATATTATTATTAGTGTCAATACTTCTCATCTTAATACTAGTATCAATTACTTTATTTGTATCATCAGCTTTAATTATTATTTCTCCAGTACCTAATTCACCATCAATAACGGTACCATTTTTCCACTCAAAACTACCAGATACTTTATACTGGAAATCTTTAATTGGATAATAGTATGGACTTTTTGACTCTAATTTGTATTTAATACTCTTACTAGTCCATTCACCATAATATGGTTCATTAGATTCTTCATAAACAGGTAGTACTGATATCTTATAGCCACCATTTACTCCTTGACACCCTTCTGGTACTGCTTCTGATTCTTTAAGAGTCTTACCAGTTTCTTTATCGTAACAAGTTAAGTAATAAGAATATGTAAAAGTATTATGTCCTTCTACTTTTTTAGCTTGAATTATTCCTTCTAGATTATTATGAGACTCTCTTAAACAAGTTATATCTGTCTCTGTTAATAACTCATTAGTTATTAATTCTTTATAAGGAATATCATAGCAGGCACTGCTTATATCAAAATCATCAGAATACTCTTCTATATAAGCATCTGCTGCTTCTCCAACCATTTTATAAAAAGTATTTACTCTTTGATTGATTAATCTCTTTTGAACAGCAGTAACAGCAGGTATACTTATACCTATAACAATCCCAATAATTACTATTACCGCAAGTAATTCTACTAGGGTAAATCCTTTTCTATTCTTCACTTATACCACCTACTATAATTATAAGATAAGAACAAAAATAAAAAAAGACCTATAAAAGGTCTTTTAAAAAAGCATTTAGTTAATTACTTGTTAACTGCTTCTTTAAGAGCAGCACCAGCTTTGAAGCTAACTGTGTTATGAGCAGCAATTTTAACTTCTGCACCAGTTTGTGGGTTTCTACCTACACGAGCTTTTCTCTTAGATACTCCGAAAGTTCCAAAACCAACTAAAGTAGTCTTTTCACCTTTCTTTAATGACTTTGTTAATGCATCTAGCATAGCATCTAAAGCACGAGCTGAGTCAGCTTTTGTAAGTCCAGTCTTTTGAGCCATTGCTTCAACTAATTCTACTTTTTTCATTTTAAAATCCTCCTTTAAGCACGAATTATATGCTTACACTTATAAATTACCATTATTTCCACGTAAAATCAATACTTTTAGCGTATTTTACACAAAAATAGGTACTGTAAACATAGAATAATCTATTATTTATTAAAATTAGTATCTATATTATAATAATATATATAATAGGATGTGATTTTATGGCTAAGAAAAAGGAAGAAATAGATACTAAGAAATTCACAAATAAAGAGATATCTGTACTAATTGTACTAGGTATTACTTTATTAATTGGGGTTATCTATCTAGGAGATGTAATCTTATTCCAAAAGAATAGTATTACTTATTTAACTAATGTTATATATGCTTTCTTACTAGTAGTATTTATCTTTACTTATATATTGGTTGGGATAAATGCTTGTAAAACTAGAGGTAAACCATTTATAATTCTTGGTTCTTTATTCTTAATGCTATTCTCCTTATTAAATATATTTAATAATCATGGAATAATTAATATACCCAAACAAAAATATATAGAAGATTTTACTACTAAATATATGACAGAAGCTAAGAAATGGGCTAGTGAAAATAATATTCAGTTAGAAGAAATATATGAATATTCGGATACCTTCCCAGAATATACTGTTATATATCAAAGTGTTAAAGCAGGTACTCTAGTAAAAGATATTGATAAACTATCAATTACCGTATCTGATGGACCAGACTTTACTAAAGAAGTATTATTCCCTTCAATGTTAGGTAAGAACGTCGACTATGTACTAGAGTTTATTGATAATAACTATTTCACCAATGTTACAATTGATTTTGTTGAAAATGAAGAAACTAGAGATATTGTAATTAGCCAAGATAAGTCTGGTGCTCTTCCTAGAAACGAAGCTATAAAGATTACCGTAAGTCTAGGATCTTTAGAAGAACTAGAAGATGTTCAATTAATTGATTTAACTAATGAATCACTATTTAAAGCCTTAACTTGGTTAAAACGTAATGCTATTAAATATGACATAGAATATGTATATGATGATAGTATTCCTAAAGGAAATATAATTAGTACTGATACTGAAGTGGGTTCTATGGTAGGTAAAAATAGTACTGTTAAATTAAAAGTATCTAGAGGAGCTAAAATAGTAGTTCCTAGTCTAGTAGGTAAAACAGAAAAAGAAGTAACGGACTGGATTATAAGTAATAAACTTAAAGTAATTTATAAAGATGAATATAATGCTGAATTTGATTCAGGTAAAGTATGCAAAGCTTCTGTTAATGAAGGAGACGTAATTGAATCCGGAACAAGTATTGAGATAACTATTTCTAAAGGAGCTTTAAAGTTAGAAGAATTTAATTCTATAGATGAATTAGAAGAATGGGCTAGTAAATATAATGTTAAAGTAAACATTAATAGAGAGTTCTCTGATACTATTGAAGCTGGTAAGATAATTAACTCTTCTAAGAAGGCTGGAGAAGTTATTAAAGAAGATGAAGAAATAACAATTACTGTATCACAAGGAAAAGCTTATACTGTACCAAACGTTGTAGGTAAGACTAAGGATGAAGCAAGTAAAGCTTGTAATAATGCTGGAATATCTTGTTCATTCGTATATGCTTATTCAAATAATGTAGATAACGGTAGAGTTATTAAACAATCTAAAACAAGTGGTTCTAAAGTAACTAAAGGAGCTGTTCTTACAGTTACCATATCTAAAGGAAAAGAACCTGTTGTTGAAAAGAAAAAGTATTCAGTATATATCCAACAAACATGGGCTGTATCTGGAAGTTATTCAGAGTCTTGTAATAATATTAAATCAAAATTAAGAAGTGCTACCGAAAATAAAGTAAACTTTGTATGCTTAGAAAATAAACTAGCTACTTCTGATGGTATTGGATTAATTAGTAATAATTCTGATATTAAAGCTAGAAATACTTATACCTTTACTGAAGGTCAAACATATTATATAAAGATTAATTCATAATAAAAGGACTTATTAAAGTCCTTTTTATTTTATAGTTATTTCTACTCTCATACGTTTAGCATCTACTCTACTAATTACTATATTATTACTACTTGGGAATGTATAATAACCAATATCTTGTAGTTCTCCATAGTTAGTATAATTTCCTACTGTAGTCTTAATATATACAGCATAAGTACCTTTTTCTAAATTACTTAGATCAATATCGCCATTATACCAAGCATATTCCTTAGATAGGTTATCACTTCTTCTAAGTTCTACTTTATATAATCCTTTATTCGTAGTAGCTAAGTTATATTCATATCTCTTAAATGTACTAGTATTTTCTAGTATCATTACTCTACTAGTATTCTTATCAAAAGCTGTACCATAGTTATAAGATAATCCTAATATATTTAACTTATTACCATTTAATGATAAAGATTCAAAGTAGTTATACATTTGATTAGTTAGGCTAACTGCATTACTTGTAATTAAACCATTATTTCTAATACTTAAGTTAGTTGGATAATATCTATTATAGAAATTATTACTATATGAGTATCCTCTTCCATTATATGTTACTTTAGTAGGCATTTCACCATATACTGAGTTACTACATAATACTGTACTAGTATTATTATCAGTAATTACTTTAATATATATTACATAGTCTCCTTCAGGTAAGTTAGTTAAATCTACATTACCTTTAAACCAACCAGCATTATATTTAGTACCATAACTATCGAAGTCTTTTGGATGATTATCTACCCAATTAGGTACTAAGTATTCAGTTTCAACTCCATTTAATTCATTCTTAAATACTATATAGTGTTTAACATTATTACTTGTACTATTATTAATACCTTCTACTGCTAAGAATCCAGCAAATTCAAAGATATTCTCTTTAACATATTTAATTGATTCATATGCATATAAAGCATTACCATCTTTATATCTAGATATTATTGATACCGTAATATTCTTACTTGTTTTAGCACCTTTACTATCAGTAACACTATAAGTAACTGTATATGTACCAATCTTACTACTATCTACTGTACCAGTATAAGTAATCTTATTAGTTAAATTACCATCTTCTTTATCAGTAGCTGTTACACCAGCTAAGTAGTTGAATGCGTCTCCTTGATAAATAGTTTTATTACTTGCATTTATTACTGGACTAGCATTACCTACTACATTATCAGTATTAAGAGTATAAGTATTAATATACTGTTCATTATCTTTACAAATCCATCCGTAGAAATTAGTATCATTATCTTTATAACTTATCTTATACCATGGAGTGTTGTTAATCGTTTCGCTTCCTAGTAGTATGAAGTATGATCCTCCTGGAAGAGAACCAATTATATTATTACCTTTACTAGCACTACTTCTAACATTAGAATATGCTCCTGTACTTGTAATAATTAGTCTTCCATAAGTACCTGTAGTAAATGTAATATCACTAGGTTTAACCCATTCTCTATCAGCAGTTTGATAATTATAAGATACTAAGTATGATTTTAATTTATTATTTTCATCATAGCTTTCAGCGTATACTACTACATACTGATTCTTTTCTAAAGTACCTATTTTAATATCTAAACTAGGGCTACTATAAACATCTATTTTATTATTTGTAATTGCTCCCTTAAAGTTAGGATTTGTTCCATTAGTATAATAAACATAACGATATTTAGATTCAGTATAACTTGTAACATCTCCAGGTACATTAGTACCTGTTATTATTTTCTTAAATAAGTTCTTAGGAACAAATACTTTATTATGTAAGAAATTATAGAATCCTTTATTAGCTCTAGGTATATAGTTACCATTCTCATCGATATTAGTATCACTTTGAATTCTATAGAAGTTATCAATTTCTTCTAATAGAAGCATTGTCTCACCTGGTTTAACATAGTTATAGGTATTATCAGTTCTATCAGTAACAAGTATCTTCTTACCATTTATTTCACTACTTGGATAAACAGTATCATAAGTAGTCTTCATTATTACTGAATAATAATTATAATCTTGTAAACCAAGTAATTTATCAAATTGATAATAGAAAGATGCTACTTTTTCTCCCCAATATGGGTCACTTGAATATTTAACATTAGCACCATTTAACTTATTACCCATTTGTCCACCATAGAATCTTCCATCACTTGGGAATGAGTACCCATATGTATACCAATAGAAGGCATTATCATATACTCCCATTTCTGGAAGGGCATAAGTAGTAGCACCACCAGACGGATTAGAATCCACTGCACCATGTCCAAATAAGTTATATTTGTTCCTTGATATATTACTCTTTCCAGAACCAGACTCTAGTACCGCTAGAGAAAGATTAATTAAAGCATTCATACCATAGTTCTCTTGACTATAATAGAAAGAATAACCTAATCCGTTAAGATAACTATAACTTGATCCATATAATGATCTAATTAAGTTATTAATCTCTGATGCACTATAAGTAGTCTTACTATGTATAGGTAAATACATATAGTAGTTATAATAAGGATTTTCTTTATTAACAGAATTATTTCTATTACCACTCTTATAATCCCCTAACATAGTATAGTAATCTCTATAGAAGTAATTACCATCAAAACTATAGTAAGTACCTACTTCTAACATACTTGGTTTAGGGCCAATTACCATAGAAGTATAATTATTATTTGCATTAACATCAAAAGTTTTATAGTGAATTATTTCATTATTATTAACAACATAATAGTTAGTAGATTTAATCCATTTAACTGGTATTATTTCATAAGCTTTAACATTGTATTCAGTCTTATTAACATATCCATCAAAAGCGCTCATCATAATATGGGCTCTTTTACTATTAAAATCAAGTCCTATATAAGCAGCATCACTTGAGGCATAATTAGAGCCACCAACTATATAAGTATAAGCAGTATTTGTACTAGCATCTTTATATAGATTAATAGTTGATGAACTATCTCCTTTACTAATATAGGCAATAGCATATTTAGCGTCTATTACTGTATTAGAAGATACTTCTCTTATATATAAATCTTTCTCTTCTAATTCATTCATTTTATTTTTAGCAGCAGTATAATCATTAAAACAACTAACCGTTTCTTGGCCATAATCAATATTAGCCTTTTCTAATGAGTATTTAGTAGTACAATTCTCACCAAATACACTTATAGGAATAAACATGATTAAAATGAATAAATAATAATATTTAAATTTCTTCATTATTAACACATCCTTCCTATAGTAAGTCAATTTTATTATATCATTACTATATATAATAAGGATTACTTAATGACCTATATATAAGTACAATAATGTAAACAAAAAAGAGTTAATTAATTAACTCTTTATATTTGTTTTAATATCTTTCTCAGAAGACATACCTTCTTCTTGTTTCTTAATTAAATCAAATACTATTAAACTGTTTGATGTATTTAAACATTTATTAGTATACTCCTCTAATTCTTCTATATAAGAAACATCTATAGGGCTATTATCTAATGATAAGTATTCATTCTTTTGAGCATTGAAGTATACTCTATTAGTAATAAAGTTACCATTAGGGAATACTACTACGTTATCAGAACCTGTTTCAAATATATCATGGCCTATAGCATATTTATTATAGAATCCAAGCATATTACCCAAAGTAGGAGCAACATCATACATACCCATTACATCAGATATAGTAGTATGAAGACTTTCTTTAGTTTCTTTACTCCAAATAAAGAATGGTACTTTTCTATTAAGTTCATATTGATAATCATCAAATTCTATATAGTTTGGATCATCTTTAGGAAGAATACTATCGGTCTTAATATCGTAATTATACATAAGTTCATAATCCCCAATATCAAGTCTAGCATCATGATCTCCATATAATACAAATAACGTCTTATCTAATAATCCTTCTTTTTCTAAATTATCCATAAAGTATCCAAGTGCTTGATCTGCATAATGAACACTTTGTAAATAAGCTCCTAATTTAGTTCCTTCTAAGTATTGATGTTTAACTTCTGTATATCCATTCTTAGTAGGTACTTTTTCGTTAATTGTTACATCAAAATCTACTAAAGCAGCACTTTCAACAAATGGGGTATGATTAGATAAAGTAATAAATGTTCCATAATAAGGGCGGTCTTCTTCACTTATTACTTTTAACTTCTTAATTGCTTGTTCAAAGAAATCCATATCAGAAAGACCTAGTCCAACCGAGTCTTCTACTACGAAATCATCTTTGCTATAGAATCTTTCATATCCAAGAGCATTATACATAACATCTCTATTCCAGAATGATCCTTTATTAGCATGCATTACATATGTATAATAGCCTTTATCTTTTAGAAGTTTTGGTGTACTTACATATTGTCTATCATAGTAAGAAACAAATACTGTTCCATTCTTAGCAGGAAGTAAACTTGTTAAACTAGTAAACTCTGCATCTGATGAAGTACCAACAGATACTTGGCTATAGAAGTTATCAAAATAAATTGATTCTTTAACTATCTTATTTAAGTTAGGAGTTACTTCTTTACCATTAATAGTAAGTCCAATAACAAAGTTTTGAATACTTTCTCCATGAATTGCTATTACATTATAACCTTCAAACTTATTAGTAAATTCATTGCTATAAGATTGGGTATCTTTTCTTCCGTTATAGAATTCAGTAAACTCTCTTACCGCGGTATCATATCCAAAAAGGTTAGAAAACTGAGGAGATAAACTATCAACTAAGTCATCTACGTGATATACGTAAATACCAAAATTCATTACTACGTATTCTCTATTCCATAGACTTATAAATCTTCCTACTTTAGTAGGAGTTAATGTACAAAGAAAGAATACAAAGAATACTAAGCTTGCTTTAAACCCTATTAATACTTTTTGTCTACTATTTTGTAATGTATTTCTAAATTTAAACTCATCACGTTTTCTTCTTAAGTATAAATAAAGAACTAACAATATAATAGGTGCAAGTATATAAATAAAATCAGTAAACTCTAATACTTGATCTACTACTGCATCTCCTACATCAGAGATAAATCTAGCAGTACTAAGTAAAGATATACTAGAGAAAGAACTGTAATAAGTATAATAGATTGAATTAATTACGCATAAAGCTGTACATACTATACTTATTCCAAGTAAAGTTGGAAATCTATGTTTAGGCTTTCGTAAATATACAATAGACGCCATAAATAATAAGAAAGCTATATCTAAGAATATTGGCCCTAAATTAAAAGCACTTTCTAAAGTATTAATAGTAAATATTCTAAGTAATAGTTCATTTAAAGTCATTAAAAAGATAAATACACAAAAAACTATATTATTTCTAATATAATTCCAGTATTTATCTATAATGCTAGTAATAAATTTCTTAGGATCACTTCTAAATCTATTAATAGCGTTTTTAATCTTATTATTCTTCTTTTTCATATTAATAATTATACCACTTTATTTCTTCTTTTTATATACTACATTAATACCCATACCAATAGTAAATAAATATGCCAATATATATAGCCAGAAAAGTAATATGATTATACTCGATAAAGAACCATATAATACGTTATAATTATTTACTGCATTAGCAGCATATATTCTATATATAATTATTGCTATATACCAACTTATTGTAGTAAATATTGCTCCACTAGTAGTTTCACTACTCCTAACAGGTTTATCAGGAGCAACTGTATATAATATCTTAATATTAATATATAAAAGTAACATTGTAAGAGGTACTTCTAATATCCTATAAATCATTCTAATAGTACCTAATGACGATACCGGATTAGGAGCATTAGCAAGAGTCTCATATACAGATATCTCAAAAGTAGGTACAATTATTGAAATACAAATAACTGGTATTATTAAGAATATCATTACTAGAGCTTTTACTCTTCTTTCTAAAGTATCAGTCTGAGGGACTCCATAAATACTATCAGATGCTAATATAATAGAACTTGTTAAATTAGATGATACATATAGCGCGATAATAACATAGATAGTTGTACTTAGGAATGATAACTTACCATTATATAATCCATCTGTAATTAACATAGCTGTATCTACAGGTACAACAAAACTTATTAATTCTACAATAGCATTAATATTAATTTTTAACTTAGTTAATATAGAGCCTATTAGTCCTATTAAAGGAACAATACTCATTAAAGCAAAGAAGGCTATTTGACCAGGGAGAATCTTTAATTCGGGTGTTGATAATATTTCTAATATGTCCTTTATAAATGTTTTTAACTTTCTTTTCATAAATATCTTCTATATTATACCATAAAAAGAAGCAAATTATCTATTTGCTTCTTTATTTGTTCTCATATCTAGAGTAGCCTCATTTATAGCATCATCAATAGTCTTAATATCATCTACTATCATGCTATATCCAGTACTTGCTCCAAATCCATATGGAAGAGTCTTCATTTCGTTATTTAGTTTTTCTACATAAGTAGATACTTGACTCTTTGAATAACCTACTAAATAGATTAAGAACTCATTACCATCTGTTCTAATTAATTCACTGTTCTCTAGTTGTGTATTAATTAGTACTCCAGCTGCTTTAATGATTAAATCATCTCCAGCTTCATGTCCATGATTATCATTAACATATTTAACATTATTTAAATCTACAATTACTATCGCCTGTGGATAAACATTAGAATTATTCCAAGAATCAATATTTAGATTTAAATATGCTCTATTTTTTAGATTAGTCATATTATCAGTATATTTACGACGATCTTCCTTCTTTACTCTAATAATATGTTTCTTATTCTTTAAATAAGTATATATAGCAAATATTATTAATAAAGGAAGTAGTATTATACCTAGTACAATTAAATATAATTGTTGGAAACTAGATTTATCAAGTACACTTGTCGTTAAATCATTTAAAGCAGAATTCTTATAATTACTATAAGAATTTGTTGTAATTAAATAATTAAATAAATTATAGAACGTAGTATCTTCATTCTTAATACTAAATACATAGTTATCAGTAATAGAACCTTCATAATATACAACATACCCTCTAAAGTCTGTATTCTTATAGAAATCATATATTTCTTTATCTATTACTATTAAATTATTACCCTTCTTAAGGCTACTAATACTATCACATTCATTAAGAACTGCTCTACTATTATTCTTAAAATAAGTAAATATTGCATTATCTTTAATTATATTAACATTTAATCCTTTTAATCCTTCTAATGTAGTAATAGGAGTATTATTCTTAGGAGTTCCAAGTACTACATAATCTTCTGGGAATACTGATACAGTATTTTGATAGAAAGCTGATCCATGTGAATAATAATTAAAGTAAATATCTACATTACCAGCATCTACTGAACTTAGTAATTCACTTGCATTATCATATTTAACAAATTCAAATGTAATACCAGTTAATCTAGCCATTCTATTAATATAAGAAGAAGCTATACCAACCATCTCTCCATCATAATTAACATCATATGGAATATTATTAACATATCCATATACATAGTTCTTTCCAATTAATTCAGCTTTAGCTTTATCATTAATACTATTCTCTACTAAATAATAATTAAGTAAAGACTTATTATACTCTGTAACATAATATTTATTAGACCAGTTATTATAATACTTCTTAATAATAGAATTTAATGTATTATCTTTATCATTAAGACTAATAACAATCTTTTTATTCATTTCATTAATATAATAGTTAATACTATAAGCACCTTTAATAGTTTTATTTAAAGTTAATATATGAGGAACTATTATTGAGTCTAATTCTTTATTATCTAATAAACTAAATAATTTATCATAAGACTCAAATCCATCTAAAGATGCTACTTTAGTAGTACCTAAGTAATAAGTTAATTCAGCTACATCACTTGTTAAAGCTCCAACCTTTTTATCTTTTAGATTTTCTAATGAACCATATACTCCTTGAGATAAACTCAATACTACATATCCATCTGTATATACTAAGATATCGTTATCAGAAAGAGATGTTTCATTAGATAATAATCTTACTTTAATATTATCTGATTCATCTCCATCACTTAAGTTATAAGAAATCTTATTAAGTGATAAAGTAGTCTCATCTTCAAAGTCATTTAAAAACTTGCTAATTACTCCATTACCCGATAAAGTGAAAACTGGTATATCACTTGGTACACTTATATTTATCTTTTCTCCAGAATTCTTCTCTATCCATTCTCTTTCAGATATAGAGAAAGATACTTCTCGATCGTTTTTACTATAATATATATAAACAAGTACTAAAGTTAAAATAGCAATAATAATAGGAATTATAATTACTAATTTCTTTTTCATTGACCATTACCTCTTGATTTTGTCCAAGAAAACTTTTCACTATTAGCATTTTTATAAGCAATCATAGGGAATGATTTAGAATCCTCTAAAGAATCTCTTTCTTCTTCTTTAGCTAATAACTTTGTATTTAAGTCTTCTAATTCTTTCTCATCTGTAGTCTTATCAATAGTCTTTTTTAATTCATCTATTTCTTTTTGAACAGCTTCTAGTTTTTCATTTACTTCTGTATAGTCTTTATTAATTAATACTTGAATATCGTAATAAGACTTTTGTTCATCACTTAAATGAGCAAGTACTACATCAGGGAAACCAGCTACTGCAGTGTTCTTAGCATCATCTTTTACTTTAATAACTATATATAATAGTTTTCCTTCTAAGTTTTTAGATGTTGAAACTACAAAAGAGTTTCCTTCTAATTCTTCTTTAATAGCATTATATTGCTCATCAGTAATCTTAACTGCTTCAATACCATCTAATCTGTCTCCATATACTGGAGTTTTTTCATCTGGTACTAATACCTTTAATGCTTTATAAGCAACAAATACTAGTAATATAAATAACACTATAAATATAATTGTGACTTTATTTCTCTTAAAAAAATTCATTTAATTCACTCCCTTTAGATTATCTAAATTATACAATATTATTCTAATCTTTACAATTAACCATTAAGGCTTTTTTCTAATATTTCCATAACAAGTGTTGGACTAGCTTTACCACTAGTTTCTTTCATTACTTGTCCCATAAGATACTTAATAGCACGGTCATGTCCAGCTTTGTAATCTTCTACACTTTGAGTATTATCTTCTAATACTTTTTTAACAACATTTTCTAGTTCACTTGTATCAGTAATAGAAGTACCTCCGTGTTTTTCAATAATAGAATCTATACTATCTTTAGAAGTAAGAACATCTTCAAGTATTTCTTTTCCTATCTTAGATGAAATACTCTTATTATGTAACCTATCTACAAAATCTTTAAATCTATTAATATCTAAATCTAATTCTTCTAAACTTATATGTTTTTCATTTAAGTATCCAGAAATATCCCCTAATAATAGGTTGCTTGCTATTACTAAATCCATATCTTTAGGAGCATTTAATAAGTAATCAGAGATACTTCTACTTGCTATTATCTTATTAGCATTAAGTTCACTTATTCCAGCTTCTATATATATCTTACGACGATTATCAGCACTTAATGGAATAGTATCAATAACATTATTTATATATTCATCAGTTAATACTACTCTTGGAATATCAGGTTCAGGGAAATAACGATAATCATTTCCTGTCTCTTTTACTCTCATTAGAACTGTCTTATTCTCTGCTTCATCGTATCTTCTAGTTTCTTCTTTTTGAATTCCGCCAGATTCAAGTAAATCGATTTGCCTTTTAGCTTCTGCTTCAATAGCTAAAGATATAGAGTTTAATGACGATAAGTTCTTTAACTCAGCTCTTGTTCCTAACTTATCAGTCTTAGAAACAGATACGTTAACGTCACATCTCATTGATCCTTCTTCCATCTTAACATCAGAAACATCTCCATAAAGAAGTAATTCTCTTAATTTTTCTAGGTATAATACAGCTTCTTCACTACTACTAAGATCTGGCTCAGATACTATTTCAAGAAGAGGTACTCCTGCTCTATTAAAGTCAAGTAAAGAAGAGTTATCAGTATGGATAACTTTACAAGTATCTTCTTCTAAATGTATATCATGAATACCTATTTTCTTTTTAGTACCATTTACATCTATCTCAATATAACCATTTACTCCAATAGGTGTTCTATTTTGAGTAATCTGATATCCCTTAGGTAAATCTGGATAGAAATAATTCTTTCTATCAAAATACATTTCTTTATTAATAGTACAGTTTAATATATGTGCTGCTCTAATACCTAAATCAATACCATAGTTATTTACTCTAGGAAGTGTTCCAGGATAACCAAAATCAATTAAATTGATATTAGTATTAGCACTAGAACCATAGTTATTTCTACTACCAGAGAACATCTTGGTATTAGTCTTTAATTCAACGTGTACTTCAAGTCCACAAGTTATTTTATAATCGTTCATCTTATTTACCTCCTTTCGGATTTAAATCAAGATTTAATTCTTTTTCTAGTACACTTGCTAATTGGTATATCTTAGCTTCTTCAAACTCATCACCAATTATTTGCATACCGATAGGCATATTATCTTTATTAAAACCTATTGGTAGATTTAACCCTGGAAGTCCAGCCATATTAACAGGTATTACTAAAACATCATCCATAAATGACTTTAATGGATCATCTAATGATTCATCTTGTCCATATGCCACGGTTGTAGTAGTAGGGCCTATTATAAAGTCATACTTCGTAAATGCTTCTTTAAAGCTTTCTCTCATATCATCTCTGATAGATAAAGCTTTATCATAATAAACCTTGGCATTTTCTCCACTTAAAAGATAAGAACCTACCATTATTCTTCTCTTTACTTCAGCTCCAAATCCTTCACTTCTAGTCTTAGTATACTCTTCATATAAATCACTTGAATCATAATGATGACCATATCTTAATCCATCAAACTTAGCTAAGTTAGATGAAGCTTCACCCATTGCAATAATCTGATATAAAACTACAGATTTATCTAAATACTTAATATCAATATAATCAACATTAGCACCTAGACTCTTTAATATATCAACTACCTTATTAAACTTATCTTTAATTTCACTAGAAACAATATCTGATACAAAGTAATTAGGTATACCTATATTCATACCCTTTATATCTTTACCAATTAATCTAGTAAAATCTTCTTTATCCTTATAACTAGATGTCATATCATTTTCATCATGTCCTGTTATAACATTTAGCATTAAAGCAGTTTCATAAACATTCTTACTTAAAGGACCTATTTGGTCTAAGCTACTAGCAAAAGCAATTAGTCCATATCTAGAGCATCTTCCATATGTAGGTTTCATTCCTACTATTCCTTGATAACTAGCAGGTTGTCTAATACTACCTCCAGTATCACTTCCTAAGGATAAAACTACTTCACGAGAAGCTACAGTACTAGCACTTCCGCCACTAGATCCTCCAGATACTTTAGTTTTATCCCAAGCATTTAAAGGAGCACCAAAGTAACTAGTTCTAGATGTTGAGCCCATAGCAAATTCATCCATATTAGTTTTACCAATAATAACCATTTTATTATCTTTAATCTTCTTAACTACCGTAGCATCATATATAGGAACAAAGTTATCTAACATATGACTTCCACAAGTAGTAAGTAAACCATTAGTACAAATATTATCTTTTATAGCAACAGGAATACCCCAAAGTAAGTTATCTACTTCAGGTTCACCTAATTCACTTGCTACTTTAATAGCATTATCTTTATCTAAAGTAATGTAATCATTTAATTTATTACTTTCTATTCTTTCATATGACTCATTTACTAAATCTAAAGGAGTAATATCTTTATTAACTAACAAGTTATGGATTTCATTAATACTTAAATCTAAATACTTACTCATTTAACATCACCGGTACTTCTACGAAGTTTCCTTTAACACTTGGTATATTATCTTTTAAATCATTTAGACTAAGCATATCTTCTACTTCATCACTTCTTAATGTACTATCATGATCTACTGGAGCAATCAAAAACTCAGGATCATTATCTGTAATATCCTTTATTTTATCTACTTCATCTAATAACACTTTTAAGTCTTTAGCATATTTATCTTTTTCTTCATCACTTATATATAGACGAGCAAGATCAGCAACATGCATTACTTCTTTATCAGTTAATCTATCCATAACGACTCCTTCATAAGTTTTTATATTATATCACACATACATAATTATAACACGTAAATCCTTTAAATAACACTAAAAAACCTTATTCCAAGAATAAGGTTTTTTTAACTAATAGTTACCGCATAAGAACCATCATATGAGTTACAATAACTAGTTAATCCACAATACTTTTGTCCTATATTCATTGTTACAGATGTTGCACTAGAAGTAACTCCTACATGGAACTTATAATCAAGAGAAAGGTTCCTATACCTGATACTTTGTACAAATGCTTGTCCATATGTACCATTAGGTCCAGAATATGAAACAATTCCTGCTTGGTTAGTCTGACAAGTTGTATCTGTAGGCGTCATACTTGTACTATTTAAAGATATAGTATTTGCTAAGCCTAAGTAGCCATTAAAATAACCAGAGTCATTTTTATATTGCCTTGTATAAACATGGACTTCCGCTGTTGTTGGTGATATTCTTGTTGCTTTATAGAACATACATGAATATGCATCATAACTTGATCCACCAACTTGGAAACACTTTAATTTTGTGTAACCACTCGGTGTATTGCCATTACATGATCCATCATCTGAAGAACCCGAGTAATTCTTAATTAACGTATATCCTTGATATCCAGATGTAACCCATTTAGCATAATAAGTCTTATTACCTGTTGAACCCGTTGGTATTTGAGTTACAGGACTACCAGTTAATCCCTCATTAGCATACCATCCTCCAAATAAACTTCCAGATTTTGTAGCTACAGGTAAGGCATATGGAAGAGATAAAATGTTATAAGTACCATCACTAATAGAAGTACCACCATTAACATTATATGTAATTGTATAATTAATAGTACTTAATCCAACTCGTATAGATACATTCGATGTACCTACGGTGCCACTTAGGCTTCCACTTACAACTCCATCATATGAATATCCAGTATTGGCTGAACAAGTGAACTGATAAGTTGTACCGGTAGGCCAGGCTGCATAGTAATCAGTTGCGGCACTATTTACAACAGTTCCATTTATCTTAACGCTACATTTACCATATGTGCCAAGATTACCAGAATCCGTACCATTTAATCTACCATTTAAATCTATATAATATTTATACTCACTAAAGTATCCAGGATTACCTGTTCCTCCATCTATATGTGCATATGTTGCAGTTACATTAGATGAATTATACGTTGTTCCCGCACTTCCCGCTAGATTCGTACATTCATAAAACATGTTAGTTGATGAAGTAACGGCTGTTGTAACAAATGTAGTAGGTGCATAAATTGTAGTTCCCTTAAAATTATTAAACATGGATGCCATATTTGTTACTTTACTTGTATCAAATTTAGATCCTAGATCTAAAACTAATGAAGTGTTATCATATCCCATACAACTGAACATATAATTCATATTAGTAACGTTACTTGTATCAAAGTTAGATCCTAGATTTAAGGTAAAAGCAACATTAGAATATCCCGCATAACGAAACATGGATGCCATGTTTATAACATGCGTACTATTAATATAATTAATGTCTGATATTCCACTTAATTTTTCTAATTCATGATAAAAATAGCTTGAATCAGAATTATAGTAAACATTTGTTGCTGTAGTATACCAGTAAATTGTAGTAGCAGATGAATCATACCACATGTATATTGGCGAAGCATAATTCTTTACAGAAACAATATTACTATCTACTAAGTAACTAGAATTTGGCGTTCCTGTAAATCTTACTATATTTGTTATAGTTGTATCATCAGTGCTATACGTTGCCCTAGAATAAACAAATTGTTTCATTCTTGCATTTACATCTTGCCCTCTTTTAAACATAGCTCCAGCTACCGGACTCCTTGTTGTAAAATACCCCGGACTATTTAAACCTCCATCTATTTTAGCACGTGATATACCAACACTAGATGAAGTATATACTGTTCCTTCTCCTCCTACTAATTTATCTGAACCAGTAAACATATTGGTTTGTGAAGTAACGGCTGTTGTAACAAATGTAGTAGGAGCATAAATAGTTGTAACGTTCAAACCATAAAACATATAAGACATGTTTTTTACCTTACTAGTATTAAACATAGGACCTAAATCCAGGTCAAAATTGGAATTATGACCAGCCCAATAAAACATATAAGACATATTTGTAACATTACTAGTATCAAAATTATTTCCCAAATTTAAGCTGAAAACGGTGCTTTGGCTTCCAGTATGATAGAACATATAAGACATATTTGTCACAAGAGATGTATTAAAATTATTACCTAGATTTAGAGTAAAAACAGTGCTATCATATCCCACATAACTAAACATACGATCCATATATGATACTTTACTCGTATCAAATTTAGATCCTAAATCTAAAGTAAAAGTAGGACTAGAAGACCCAGTATAGTAAAACATATAGTTCATATTAGTTACGTTGCTTGTATCAAAATTGTTTCCTAAATTTAATGTGAACAATGAACCTTCTCGTCCAGTAGCATAAAACATGTGACTCATACTTGATACATTAACCGTATTAAATTTATTCCCTAGGTCTAAAGTAAATGAATTGCTATTATAACCTGTGTTATAAAACATAGAAGACATATTTGTTACGTTGCTTGTATCAAAATCACTTCCTAAATTTAATGTAAAAACTGGACTACTATAACCTGTGTTATAAAACATAGATCCCATACTTGTTACATTGCTAGTATCAAAATTACTTCCCAAGTTTAATACAAAAGTTGTACTACTATAACCTGTATTATAAAACATATTACTCATATTTCTGGCATAAGAAGTATTAATATCATTCAAACTTGTAATACTATTTAGAGACTCTAAGTTTCCATAAAAATACAAACAGCTTGGTGAATAGTAAACAGTAACCGCATCAGAATACCAATAAATTGTTTGATTACTAGACTCATACCACATATAGATTGGATATTCACTAAAAGATATGGAAACAATATTATCACTTGTCATATTGCTACTACTTGGTGTATTAGTATACCTAACTATATCTTTAATAGTATTATTCGTTGTCATATAAGAAGAATCTGCATTTACAAATCGTTTCATTTTGGCATTTACTGTTGTACCATAGTCAAACATTGCACCACTATTAGTACTTCTAGATGATAGATATCCCGGATTACTACTTCCACCATCAATATGAGCATATTCTTTATCTATGTGTGAAGAGTCAAATTTTGTACCCAGCATGCCTTCTAATCTTAAACAACCACTAAACATATAACTTGATAAAGTAACATTTGTGGTTACAAACGTGCTAGGAGCATAAATAGTTAATAATTCACTAGAACTATTAAACATTTCAGTCATATTGGTTACATTGCTTGTATCAAAATTAGGACCTAGATCTATATATTCCCAATTATTAAAAGCAAACATATTAGACATATTAGTTACATTGCTTGTGTCAAAATGATTTCCTAAGTCTAAAGTAAAGCCTAAACTACCAACACTAGAAAACATATACTCCATACTTGTTACATTACTTGTATTAAAATGTTCACCTAGATTTAGTTCAAAATTTCCACAATCATTACAAACACCAGAAAACATATTACTCATATTGGTTACTTTACTGGTATCAAATTTGGCGCCTAAAGATAATTGCATATGAGATGTACTTCCATAATAATCATCGCGATAAAAAAGACCTGAAAACATATTAGACATATTGGTTACACTACTTGTATCAAAATTAGGGCCTAAATCTATGTTAAAAGACCGATTTGAACTACCTAAATTACCAAACATATAAGACATATCCGTTACATTTTTTGTCTCAAAATTTGATCCTAGATTTAAAGTAAATGATGTTTCATTATAACAGTCACCATCAGGATCATATTCACATACCGATGTATAATAAAACATATGCGACATATTAGTCGTATCAACACTTTTAATATCATTAAGATTATTTATGCTTGCTAGATTAACAAGATTAGCATAGAAATAACTCGAATCATAATTGAAATATACATTACTTGCTTCGGTATACCAATAAATTGTACTGCTTCCAGAGTCATACCACATATATATTGGGTACATACTATCTGATACAGATACTAAATTAGCATCTATTAAATAACTACTGTTTGGTGTTCCCGTATATCTTGATATATTACTTATTGTAGAATCATTGCTTTCATACGTTGCATTTGCATTAACAAATTGTTTCATCCTAGTATTCACTTCTTTACCAGTTTTAAACATTGCTCCATTTAATGTGAAAGAATAAGCAATAGTCATCGTATCAGTAGTTGTAGATGGCAATTCTGAAACATCTGAATTATATTTTACTTTTATATCAAATGTCACAGTATCATTAGCAGGTACATTTATGCCATTAGCCATATTAACAATTTCATACGTCATATTACTATTATTGTTATTTAAAATACTAAGATTTGCCGTTTTATCTGAATCACTAAAGTTCTGAATCGTTACACTATAAATAACTTCACTATTAAGATTAGGAAGATTTACTCCTGTCGTAGTGGTATTCCAAGTATAATTTGGGTTAAATGATTCCTCACCAGAATTGTTTACTCCCTGTAACACTATCCCAGTAACACGAACGGGGTACTTTACACCGTATCTAGTATTACCATTAATATTTAGAGTTTGAGATAAAGCACTATATCCAACGGAAAAAAGCACTATAAAAACTAGTGCTGCTATATATATGAATTTTTTTGATCTAAAGAACTCACGATTCATATAAGTACTCCACTCTATTATTAATACCATTATAAAATAATTATATTATAATTATTTTATATTTATATATATTATAACATTAGAAATAATAATTGTAAGATATATCTAACAAAATATATAGAATGTGTTAGTTTATAAATACAAAAAAAGAAACCATATAGTTTCTTTTTATTTTTTAATATTAATTATAATACTTAGAATTCCTAGTATAGAAAGAATAATAGTTAGAATATTAAAGTATCTAGTATATACAAGTAATTTGTCTCTAGAAGGTTTCTTCTTTTTTAACTCTTTTCTTGTTAGTAAATACAAATAGATTATACTTATCAATAGAACGATATCTATACATACTACAACATATTTCATATTATTCCTCTTTCTTACTATTATCTACTACTACCCAGGCATTAGGTAACCATCTATGAACTGACTTATTTCCATTCCATGTTACTAAGATGTGTTCTCCCTTTTCTACCATTTGGGTACTTGCTCCAGAGTCCATTACTCCTGCGTTAATTGCACCGTACTTTTCAAATAAAGTAGCCATATCTGAATAGTTAATTCCTGCAGATACTGAAGGGTGCCCACTTATAGCGACTAAAAGTATTATTCCATCTGCTCTTTGGCCTACTGCTGTTCTACAAGTATTCCAAGTAGTAACTTGTCCTTTAAATTGATTCTTTCCATTTACTATTAAGAATGGTCCCCAGTCTACAGCATCACGAACATTATTATTGATTGCTTCTTCACCAGTCCAGTTAGTTAGTACTAGTTTATTATCATAAGTTAAAGCGACCATTCCACCAGTATTTAAGCCTCTTCTAAAATCCGTTAATAATTTACCATCGTGAATTAATGGTCCATGAGGAACTCCACCATTAGTATTCCAAGTTGGATCATAGAATCCTCCAGCATTCATTGCTACTAATGCATTACTTTGTTTAGCTAAATCTAGCAAACTGCGTCCTGATGAATTTTCAAGTTCTAATCCAATTCCTGGAGAAACAGATAATGTAACATTTGCTGGATCATATACTGCAACCATCTTTCCTGTATATGTACTACCATTGTAGTTAGTACCAGTAATATCAATTATCTTATAAATAGCTCCCTCTTCATGTGTTAATACATCTTTGTATTCCTTGCTTTCATATATTTCTTTATCTGTTACTAAATCATCATCAATAATATCTTCTGATAAGTCTAATACTTGAGCATCCTTATTAACATATTTTTCAATTAAACCATCTGGATATAGGTATTTAGCTATTCCTTGATAACTAACGCTTCCCATACTTAGTTCAATTATTTTATTTCTAAAGCCATCATATTTACCGTATATAGATAGGTCTACTCCTAATCCAATTATAGATAAACCTATTACTAGGAATAGAAGACTTACATAATCTCTACTCATTGGATTATCTTTTCTGTTTAGAATAACAGAGATAAATGAAACAAATAAAAATAATAAAGTTACAATAAATAGTATTAAATAGATAGTTTGGTTCCTATTACCATGATATACATTGTATGAATATAAAAAATAAAGAATAGGTGCTAAAATTAAGCACAGAAAAAGAACGCTTCTTGTATAAGTGTTCTTTACTTTTAGCTTTGATTTACTCATGGGAACCACCTACTTATTCTATACTAAGTATATCATAATATTTTCCAGAGTACTTTTCAATAAGTTCCTCATTTTTTTCTTTAGCCCACTCGTTATATTCTTCGATAGAATCATTATATTTATCTAGTGCTTTAACATAGTTAGTTGTAATTACTTTATAGTTAGTTTTGAACACGCCACATCTTTGATCAGTGGAAGAATCAAAGCCACCATAAGAATTACAAGTCTCATTTAACTCGCTAGAAATCTCCATAAAGTCTTCCATGGAAGTATCAAGTTCTTTTAAAGACGAAACAGTCCCCTCATTCTTTTCAATCATGGAATTAAAGTAATCAGATAGATTCTCATTAAAACTTTCAATTGATTCTACAACTAAATTAGAATCCTGTTTAAAAGAATCATAATTACTACTGACTTTATCAATCAAATAATCTTTATAATGGATATCAGCTTTATAGGATGAAACAACATTTAACATTGTTCCGGATAGAATTAAAGTTAAAGCAAATATCATGAGAAGAATATACATTCTTCTTTTAAAATCCACCTAATCACTCCTTCCTAATATAAGTATACTTTACATTAGGAAATAGTAAATAGATTGTAAAAGGATTAACATATATTTTACATATAAAGTTTACAAAAATAAAAACGAGTTTAACTCGTTTTATTTATAAAATCTTCCTCACTCCAGATCGGAATCCCAAGCTCTAAAGCTTTTGCATATTTGCTTCCTGGAGAGTCCCCTACGATGACTGCATAAGTTTTCTTGCTAACGCTTCCAGATGCTTTGCCACCAAGCATTAAGATACGTTCTTCAACTTCATCTCTACTCATAGTATTAAGGGTACCAGTAACGACAAATGTATGTCCTGCAACCTCACTATTTTCTTCTATTTTGGTACCGGTATAAGACATGTTTACACCGTCATCTTTTAGTTTACAAATTATGTTCTTATGATTCTCGTCATTAAAGTAATCTACTATGCTAGTAGCTATAATATCTCCGACATCTGGCACTTTACTTAATTCGTCAACTGATAAAGCCATAATATTGTCTATATTATCAAACTTCATAGCAAGTACCTTAGCCATCTTTTCACCTACATTAGGTATTCCAAGTCCAAATAATAGTCTTTCTAATGAATTAGATTTAGTATCTTCAATTGCTTTTAATAACTTGTCTACTGATTTATCTCCATATCCTTCTAATCTTGTTAAAGCATCACGATGTTCATTCAAATGATAGAAGTCATCAAAGTCTTTAATATAGCCTAAGTTATAAAAGTCTTCTACTATTTGATCTCCTAATCCATCTATATTCATAGCATGTCTACTTTGGAAATGTATTAAGGAATTAATAATTCTTGAATCACAATTATTATTTGGGCAGTAATGATCTACTTGTCCTTCTTTCTTAATTAACGGAGTATGACAAATTGGACATTCTTTAATCATTACAAATTCTTTTTCTTTACCCGTACGTCTATCTAGTTTTACTTCTCCAACTTCTGGTATAACATCTCCTGCTTTATGAATGGAAATTGTGTCTCCTATGCGTAGGTCTTTGCTTCTTACATAATCTTCGTTATGAAGAGTTGCTCTTGAAATAGTGCTTCCAGCTACTATAACTGGGTTTACTACAGCATTAGGAGTAATTAGTCCTGTTCTTCCTACAGTAAATACAATATCTTCTAATTTAGTTAATACTTCTTCTGCTGGGAACTTATAAGCAATAGCCCATCTAGGATACTTAGCAGTACTTCCTAGCTTTTCTTGCATATTAATATCATTTTCTTTTATTACTACTCCATCTATATCATAAGATAGAGATTTTCTTTTATCGTGATATTCATCTATATATTCAATTATTTCTTTTAGATTATGAACAATTCTGTTATTTGGATTTACCTTAAATCCTAGACTCTTCATGTACTCTAAAGCTTCATAATGACTATTTATTCCATACTTTTCTGCTTCTGGTAAATAATAAATCCAAGCATCTAATTTTCTTGAAGCCGCTACTTTACTATCTAGTTGTTTAACACTTCCAGATGCCGCATTACGAGCATTTTGAAATAGAGGTAATCCTTCTAGTTTTCTCTTTTCATTTAACTCATTAAGAACTTTTAGAGGCATATAGATTTCTCCTCTAACTTCAATATCAATATCTTTATTTAGATTAAGAGGGATAGTTTTAATAGTTTTAACATTATTAGTAATATCTTCTCCTACTACTCCGTCACCTCTTGTTGAAGCGTTCTTAAGTATACCGTGCTCATATACTAAAGAGACTGATAGTCCATCTATTTTTAATTCACATACATATACCGGACTTTTAATTTCTTTTCTTAATCTATTATCAAAGTCTTCTATTTCTGATTCATTAAATACATCTTGGATAGATAACATAGGTCTAATATGTTCTATCTTTTTAAATTCATCAATTACTTCTTTACCTACTCTAGAAGTTGGAGAATCATCTTGTTTATATTCAGGATAAGACTCTTCTAATTCTTCTAATTCTCTTAAATAAGCATCATACTCTTGGTCTGTTATAGTAGGACTATTTAAAGTGTAATAATTATAATTTGCTTCATTTAATATATCAGTTAATTCTCTAATCCTCTTCTCTATTTCCATTTTGTCTCCTTACTGTTGTATCAATAGTATCTTCTAGTATAAGACCTCTTTCTCCCATAGCTTCCATAACCGTATGAGTTGTATATGGTCCAAACACCTCATTAGTATCCATATCTACTAAATAATATAGTAATACTACATTTGAATTATAATCTCTCATTGTTTCAAGATAAATATAATTTTCCATTACAGCATAGTGAGATACATATTTATCAAGGACTTTTTCTTTTCCTTTATATAAATATATATCATCTACTGATTCGCGATCTATATGATAGTCTTTATTAATTTTAAAACTCCACTTATTTAAAAAACATCCTGTACACATTAATAATACAAGTACTAAAATAGTTATTTTTTTCATAATATCACCTAATAATATTATACCAAAAAATAAGCGACTTTTTAAGTCGCTTATATATTATTATTTAGTTTTTGAGCTAAGAGATTTTACTCTTTCACCCATAAAATCAGTAATTAATTTTTGAATAGCTTTAGACTCTTTTGGTTCATAGAAACAATGTCCTCCATGCTCATATTCAACAAATTCTGATTTACTAGCGTTTTCTTTTATGATGTTAGCATATTTTCTTGCACACTCGATAGGAATAAATCTATCATTAATAGCGTACATTCCCAGTATATTAATCTTTCTCTCATCTGCTTCTTTAGCAAAGTTTAAAGATAAATCAACATGTTGATCCATCTCGTCTTCAGTTCTTTTTCCCTCATACATTCCTTTCATAAGAGAAAAATCTTCTCCACGGTCGATCGTTTCATGTTTCTTTTTATTAAATCCAAAATTATATAATATATCATTAAGTTCTTTATCTTTGCTCTTACCCGCTAAAGCTTCTGGATTTAGTGGAGATATTAAAGCACAACTATCAACATCATCTCTATGTTCCATAGGGTGTTCATCATCTATAAATTCTCCACCTACATAAGCTTCAATTGTTAAAGCACCAAAGCAAGAACCCACTAACATTATTTTTGGATTATTATACTTTTCACTGTAATAATTAATAATACTATCCAAGTCTTTAGTATTTCTACTTACTAAAGTGGTTCTTGTATCCACGTCACCATCTTTTAAGCTTTCCCCGTGATTTCTCATATCATATGCTATAGAAAGTAACCCCATATCACTTGCTTCTCTAGATAATACATCAAAGTTACCTTCTGCTAAGGTAAAGATTACAGTTTTCATCTTTTTTGTTCCATCTGGAAGAGTAATTTCTTTCTTAACTGGCTTACCATCCAAATCATATAAGGCATATGTTCCTTGTTCTTTATGGTCCATTCCACCACCATGGGCAAATATTACCATCATATCTGGATCTTTAGTATTTCCATTTACAAAGCAAGCAATAGGCCATTCATCTATAGTTCCTTTTTGAACAGTAACTATTTCTTTCATATTCTATTTCCACAAATTAGCTGGATACATTCCTTCATCAATAAGGCTATTAATTTCTTTTACTAATTCGTCCTTATCTTCTTTATAAGTCATACCATGCCATACTGCAGTAGTATTAAGAACTTTCATCTTATAACCATTTTCATTAATCATATAGTCTAAGAAATCAGTAATAATAACTTCCATAGTATTTAAATCATTATCTTTACTAAATTCTCTTTCTATATAATTCTTAGCACCTTCAAATACATTTGGTTTTAAGCAGAATGTAGTCATTGATACTGGATGATTTTCTTCTACTTCAAAAGAATCTCTTCCATCTAATGGACTAGCAATAATATGTCCATCTTCTTCTTTAACTTTAGACTCTATTAAATGTTTTAAATATCCATTATCGATATCAGCTACTCCTCTTTTAACAGCATCTACTGGTGAAAGAGTCTTTTTAACTTGGTAACCTACCATAGCATATTCTTTATCATCATCACTATTTTGTAAAAATTCACCAGCTACTCTTAAGGCATCATATCCATAGAAGTCATCTGCATTAATAATAACAAATGGTTCATGTACTTTATCTCTTGCTGCATATAAAGCATGAGTTGTACCCCAAGGTTTTACTCTTCCTTCTGGTACTTCTACTGGAACATCGTCTAAATCTTGGAATGCATATTCAACTTCAATATGTCCTTTTAAACGATTACCAACAGTTTCTTCAAAATCCTTTAAATTCTCTCTTTTAATTATAAATACAACCTTATTAAATCCACTTTTAATAGCATCGAATATTGAATAATCAACAATAAATTCTCCGTTAGGACCAACTGGTTCTATTTGCTTTAATCCACCAAAACGTGAACCCATACCTGCTGCTAGTACTACTAGCGTTAAATCTTTTTTCATAATTCTTTACTCAACTTTCTATGATTTTTCATTAATTTCTTAACTCCACTCTTGAATGAAATAGTAGCAAGGCTTCCGTTAACTTCTAAAACTTTTCCAACTCCGAAATCTTCGTGGAATACAAAATCTCCTTTCTTTATATCAAATTCTTCATCCTTATACATTTCTTCTCTAGAGTGAGGAATATCATTCTTTTCTACTATATTAGGACCTACTTCCTCTATATAGTCTTTATCTATTTCACCAATAAATCTAGACACAACATTTATTTGGTCTTGTCCAAATATTAATCTTTGTCTAGCATTTACTAGGTATAGCTTCTTTTTAGCTCTTGTTATTGCAACGTATGCAAGACGTCTTTCTTCTTCTAATTCATTATTACTTTCTAATGAATTTACATGTGGAAATAATCCCTCTTCTAATCCTGTTACAAAAACATAATCAAATTCAAGTCCTTTAACAGAATGTACTGTCATTAAGGATACTCGATCAGGATCATTTCGATAGTCTTCGATATCTGATACTAAACTAGTTTCCATTAAGAAGTCTTCTAAAGAAACAGAGCCCTCTCTTTCTTCAAAATCTCTTGTAATAGATTTAAACTCTTCTAAGTTTTCTAGTTTGATTTCTCCTTCTAAACTGTTTTCCTTTTCTAAATCTTTCTTTAATCCTGTTTTATTTAATACTTTATCAACAAGTTCTGTTAGACTACAAGACTTAGAGTCTTCTATTAATTCTTCAATAATATATTTAAAATCTAGTTCTTTACCACCAGAAATAGCATCATATAAAGATATATTCATACTATCTGCTTTATCTTGTATATAAGAGATTGTTTTATCTCCAATGCCTCTTTTTGGTTCATTTATTACTCTAAGTAAACTTACATTATCACTGGTATTATGAATTAATTTTAAATAAGCAAGTAAATCTTTAATTTCTTTTCTTCCATAGAAGTAATAACTTCCAACTACTCGGTAAGGAATATTACTTCTTAAGAAAGCTTCTTCTAGTGTTCTGCTTTGAGCATTCGTTCTATATAAAATAGCAATATCTTGTTTAGATACTCCACTGTCTAATAATTTCTTAACTTCTTCTACACAGTAAGATGCTTCATCTTTACCATCATACGCTCTATAGTAAGTAAGTTTTTCTCCATCTCCCTTAGTACTTCTAAGATTCTTCTCTTTTCTATTCTTATTATTCTTAATAACTGAATTAGCAGCATCAAGAATCGTTTTAGTACTACGATAATTCTCTTCAAGAGTAATTACTACAGCATCTTTATAATCTCTTTCAAAATTTAAGATATTCTTATAGTTAGCTCCTCTAAAAGAATATATAGATTGATCTGGATCTCCTACTACACAGATATTCTTATATTTATCAGCAATCATCTTAGTTAATACATACTGAGCTTCATTTGTATCTTGGTATTCATCTACTAATATATACTTATATCTATTCTGGTAATGTTCTAAAGCACTTTTATTTTTCTTAAATAATTCTATAGGTAATAATAAAAGGTCGTCAAAATCAACAGAATTACCCATTTTAAGCTTAGATTCATATTTTTTGTATATATCAACCACTAACTCATCAAAGTCCGAATTTACGAACTTTTTGGCCATTTCCGGGCTTATTAATTCATTCTTATAATTACTTATGGTATTTCTTATACCTCTAGCATTATATTTCTTAGGATCTAAGTTTAATTCTTTTAATATTGTCTTTACTACAGTTAAAGAATCATCAGCATCTAATATATTAAAATTATCCTTATAACCAAGTAAATCATAGTTTTCTTTTAAAACGCGTACACCAAAAGAATGGAAAGTACTAATCTGCATACTTCTAGCAACGCTTCCCACTAAATCAATAATTCTTCCCTTCATTTCACCTGCTGCTTTATTAGTAAAAGTAATAGCAAGTATATTATAAGGACTAACTCCATAATCTATTAAATAGGCTATTCTTGTAGTTAATACTTTAGTCTTACCACTACCTGCTCCAGCTAGAACTAGTACTGGTCCTTCTATTGTAGTAACAGCCTTAAGTTGTTCTTCATTTAAATCTGATAAATCCATATTGTTACACCCATCTTCATTATACCCTATTTGGAAGAATAAAAAAAGAAGCAATAACTTCTTTATATTATGCTATAATCAAAGTGATAGGAGAAAATATGGATACAGAAAAGAAACAAAAGATTAAAGATTATATTGAAGAAAAAGCGATTAAGTATGGGCTAATTATTATTGGAATTCTAGCAACGATGGCAATTACCTATTTCTCATCAAAAGGAGAAGTAAAAATATATAAACAAAATAAGGCAGTAGAATATGAGGGTGCTGAATATAAGATTACTAAAGTAGAAAAACTTCAAGATGAATTACATGAAGACTACTATGATCTTAGAGTAACAGTTAAAATTACTAACATAGGTAAAAAAGAAATTGAATATAGTCATACTAATTTCTATATAAGTAACAAAGCAGAAGAAAAAATAACTGTACCAGGACTTGTTGAAGACGATGGAACTTTATTAGAAAGTGGTACACTTGCACCAGGTGAGAACGTTGAAGGTATCATTTCTTGGAATGTTAAAAAAGATGCTAAGGATTTAAGAATTAGATATTTTACAGACATAATAAAAGCTAATAAAGGTGAATTTGAATTCCAATGGGCATTAGATAATTAAAAAGAGAGATTTAAATCTCTCTTTTTTATTCAATGTCTTTCTTTAAACTAGGATATACAAATGGTGCTAAATATAAAGTACATGCAGCTATATTAATACAACCTAACCATATTTGATATCCTTCACCAACTCCTAATAATACTGCAGATGCAATTAATCCAAATGCGCCAGCATATTCTTTTTTCTTCTTTAAGAATATTAAACATAATATAAGAAGAATGGATATAATTGCATAGAATATTATAGAATAATAATCCCACTCTCCACCTGGTTTTAATCCCAAGCCAATTGCTTCCCAAACGCTGAATAGTGAACTAAATAATGTTATTACAACAGTACTATAAATACTATCAACTAAATAATTATATTTATTCTCTTTCTCTTTCTTTTCCATAATTCCTCCACTACTATAAGTATACTATATCTTTCTTATGCACTAAATAATAATAATAATATTACATGTAAAAAAGAGTAAATAATTACTCTTTTTAATATATAGCTTTTAAATAAGTAGGAGTATCTATTACTATTCTATCTCCAGGATAATATATAGACCCATCTGTAGTATTAACATAATATTTAAATATTAATGGATACCTAGGACTAGGAACTATATAAGTACTATTATCAGATAAGTAATTTGTACTTGATTCACTAGTTCTTACTGGGAATACATATTTACCATTCTTTTCTGGATAAGGTAGTAACATACTTGGATTAACTTGATTTAAGTATAGATATCCTCTAAATGTATCTAGATCTAATCCAAATTGTTGTAACCACTTACCTTCTTTAGCACGTAATCCTTTATACATATAATATGGTAAGATATTTAAATCTTCATAATTATATAAATAATCATTATTATTAACAACCATATCATGTACTTTAGTCCAAGTTATATTATCATTGAATCCATATAAGTTAGTAAGAATTACAGTACCATCAGTAGTAAGAATATCATCACTTATAATATTATAATATCTTGTACTAACAACGTGATGATATGTTACATCTTCCTTAACAGTTTCAATCTTAGTAACCTTTACAGGTTCCATTTTCTTAGTTTCTTTATTAAACTTAGCTACTGTCGTACCTACTTTAAAGTTATCTTTATCATCTACTGAAATAAATTCATTCTTATCATATGAGAATATTCCATGATAACCTACTGTCTTTAATGTAGTACCATCAGCAAATGTATTTAACTGATATTCATCAATCTTGTGTTCTTTTTCAATCCAAATAGGATATTCTTCTATAAGATTTCCAGTTTCATAATCATGTACTAATAATAAATCATAATAATTAATATCTTCGATATTCTTATAAGTACCATTAGCAAGTAAGACTTTAGTACCTTCTATTAAGCAGATTCCTCCACTTGCAGTACCAGAAATATTTATATTACCAGATACATTATAAATAGTAACATTACCAGTACTATTAGAATAAGTATATCCTGTTCCACTTGTTAATCGATTACCCCCCATTGTTACTGTAATAGTATTAGGTAGATTATAGTTACCACTTACAGATAATCTACAAGTATAGTTTTCTCCACGAAGTGCAGTATTTGCACCATCAGAACTCATGTTAGATAAGTTTGTAGTAACAGTTACTCTCCAGTCCATAGTACTATTACTACTTCTAGTAGCATATCCATTAGATGTAGTAGCACTATTAGCAGAGCTTGCTCCTGAGTTACCAGCAGCATCTTCTCCATATACTACAAAGTAGTATGCTGTATCTTCAGATAATCCAGTAAATGTATAGTTAGTAGCGTCACTATTAGTATTATAAGTACCAACAGTACCTCCATTTGAAGTATGAAGTACTACGGTATAATTAGTAATTGCTGTTCCACCAGTATCAATTCTACTCCATGAAGCAACAGCTGAACCTTCAGTACTAGACTGAGTAAGTACAGCATTACCTACTGTAGGTGGATCATTATCTTCTACAATATTTAAATCAACAGTAAGTGTAATATTACCTAAACCTACTGGATCTATTCCATTACTTGTCAAAGTAAGAGACGTTGTCTGAGTAGTAGTCCAGAATGCAGCATTAGGCACGTCTTCTACATAGAATGTATATGTTTGGTTACCATTTGCAGGTATAGTTAAAGCTCCTAAGGCATTACCATTTGCATCTACTAACCTAAAGTTACTATCTCCAATATTAAGATTGAATTGTCTAGCATAATCAAATGTATTAATAACATTAATAGTAAATGGAGCTCTTACATTAGATCCACTTAAATCACCACTAGTATTATTAAGCATTGCTGTTATACTACCATGCTCTACTACTTCAGCTTGTATTTCACCTGTAACGTCAGTACTAAATATACTGTTATTAGCGTTACCTGAAACAATAGTAATAGCAATTCTAACAGTTAATACTTCCGTAGTCTTAGGAGCAATAGTATCTCCTTCTTGTAATCCACTTGTTGTTAACGAAGCTTGTGCTCTTGCATTACCTTGAGTAGTCTGAACAGTTGGAGTATAGTTAAATCCTTCATATGTATAATCATAATAAGAATCATTTGTTATATCAATTTGATATTCAGCATAATATTGTTGAGTATTTCCATTTCTTCCTCTAAAAGTAATATGGAACTCAACATTTCTTCCATCAAAAGTTGGGGGGTTAGATGACTGTACGTTAGATGACCTAGAAAGGACAATATTAGATACATATACTGTACCATTTCCTAATAAGTCTAAATTACTTTGAATATCTAATAATTTTGTATAAGGACTAGCTGCAAAACCTATTGTCATAACAGAAAGTACTAGTATAAATATTAAGGTTGTCATTATACTAGTACTATTAATCTTATTATTATTAATATGTTTTTTACTCATCTTCATCTTCTGGCACATCCTTTATTCTGTATACCCAGGCAACATTATTGTTGATTAGTATAAACATACTATATTGGTTTTTCTTTATCTCTACATAGTTAATAGGCATTCTTACCTCACTATGAGCATCAATCAATTCTTCGAATCTCTTTACTTTAATAACATTAAAGTTACTTAAATCTTTAATAGCTTTAGTATTAACTATAATGCTATCGTATGTAGTTAATATCTTATTAACCTTTTTATTATATTCAGATATACGTTTATTCTTATCTATAATAGACTTAATCATAAATGCAATTGGAATAATTGTTAATAATAGTACTGAAATACCTACGAATTTAAGAAGTGGATAAATCTTATTATCACTTACTTTTCTCTTGTATCTTAAAAGTCCGGTATTAGAAGAATTCTCATTAGTATTAAACTTAATATCAATAGAAGAATCTACTAAAGGCATATCAATAGACATTACTGTTGTTTTAGCTATTCTATTATCTGCATCTTCACCTAAGTCTGTAGTAACATTTAAGTTAATTCTTAAAATACCATCAATAGCAAGACCATATTCTTTCTTAAATCCAATTAGTAATTGATTGTAATTTTGATAATCAATTTTAATATTTTGGTTAATTGTAATATTATCTTGTTTTAATACTGGAAGTAAAGTATCTTCTTGAATAGTATAATCTTTAGTCCAGTATGTACCAGATTCATTATTTGCTCTATTAGCCATCAATGTAGCAGTAACATTATATTTATAATTCCCTGATACATCATCGCTAATTTTCATATTATATTTGAAGTTAATATCAATATAATCAATGATACTTGAAATGTATGAATAACCAGCAGCCATACAATTACCATCAGATAATTGTTTACTCCAACTATCGGTATAACATACATTATAATCTACTTTATTATTCTCTTCGTAAGATAATAGGACTGTTTCAGTATCACTACTACCTTTATAAATTAAAAATAGGCCGGTAAAAATGAATACAAAAATTATTAGTAAATAACCTACTAACGATAAACGTTTTCTCTTCATTTTATCCCTCCTATCTATTTTACTCTTTATTTAAAGCTTCTTGTAATAGTATTGTTGGATAACCAATATACTTAACAAATCTTATTACTACTCCCCTTACTTGGGTATCTTGAGTAATAAACCTATCGGCATTTTCATTATTATCACCTTTTGTAGTGAATACATAATGTCCGTTACTAAAAGCTATATTAGTAACTCTGTGGGTCATTATTGAACCACTTCTCTCAAATACTAGAATATCGCCTACGTGAATATCCTCTATTGCGTTCTTTTTTGATTGATCTACCAGTACAGCATCTCCTCTATAATAAACTGGGCTCATGGAATCAGATCCAATTGCTACAAGTTTATATCTAGAAACGCCTGATACTAGAATTATTACTATTACCAAGAATATTGCTAAAGGTAATGTTAATAATCTCATTGTACTAGTAACAACATATTTATCTTTTTTCTCTGCATGAATTATTGCATTACTTGTTAACTTATAAACTATAAATGGTGTAATTATTCCAATTATAGCGGTAAAGTAGTTCCCTAGAGCTGGGTAGAAAGGTACGATGTAGATAAATATCTCTATAGGAATACGATAAAGTAATGTTGGTGTAATACCTACCTTATATGTTAGATAACTAAATAGCATTTCTTTAGCTACCATAGGTAAAATATTAGAACATATAATTACAAACAATTCACTAAAATCTTTAATAGAACTATAACCCATTTCTATTATAATGTTTAAAACAATAAACAATATAGTAAGTATAACAACTGGTTTAATCTTTCCAGCACTGTGTCTACATACCAAATATCTTATAACTTCTTGACTTATACAAGTAACAATAACCGGAAGAGTAGCATATAGTATAGCTAGTGGCTTATGACTAAATGGTAATTTACTATATCCGACAATTAATCCAAGAAGATAAATAAATAATACCTGTGCAAGTAGCGTTATAATTACAATTCTTATAGTATTAGCTTTATAATAGCTCTTATCTTTAGGATATTTAGTTAATACTATTCCTAATATAGCTAGAGCCACGAAAAAGACGGCTTCAATTATAGTTGAATAACCTCTAAAACTCTTAAGTATTACTGTTTGATACATTATAATAAAAAGCAATATTGCAATTTCAATGGTATAAACTACCCCAATATTCTTTCTCATAATGACACCTCTTATATAGTTCACAAAGCCTATATATTCTATAGGCTTTGTTAAAAACTATAAATTATATATACTAACTACCTTGAATTACTGATTCGTAACCTAATGTTGCAGATAATGTAATAGTTTGATCTGTTTGTGGTAAATCTGTAGATGTACTAGGTAAGTTATATGAAACAGTAACAATTACAGGATGTACTCCAGTAGATTTAGCTAGAGCAACATTTAGACCTGATTGAGTAGCATTATAAGTAGTACCATTTACAGAAACAGTATATGTTAAGTACTTAGCTTGATCTGCAGTTAAAGCAGACATTGTAATACTAGTTAATTTTGCATCAAAAGTACCATCATTAACAACGTTAGCAGTAGCTTGATATTTTTCACCTGGTTCTAATGTAACAGCGAAAGTCCAAGCAGTTGTAGTTAATGTATGAGATGTTGAAGCAACGAAACCAGTTCCAGTAGTCTCATTATAACTAGCATCATTATAATGAACACTCCAAGTAGCAGCTTTAGCTGTAACGTTTTGTCCATTAATTTGTAATTGTTGTGTATAAGCAGCAGCAGCGAAACCAATTGACATAGCAAGTACTGCAACAGCTAGAACAGCAATTAATAATGTTTGAGCTCCTCTTTGTCTTTCCATAATAGTATCCTCCTTTATTATAATTAAATTATATTGTATTTTTGTTTAATTATCAATAATTATATATAATTTTTTACTAGTTTACATATAAAAAAGAACTTAGATATTTAAGTTCTTTTTTACTTCATTTTTATAATTTTCCACACCTGGTTGATCAAATGGATCTACTCCAAATAGGAAACCTGATATAGAAGCTGCTAAAAAGAAGAAATAAATTAACTCTCCAATAGTATATTCACTTATATGATCTATAGTTATAACCATACTTGGAGTATGTTCATAATGTGATGTACATACACTATTTAAAACAATATTATTTATATCATCGATATCCATACCATGATATAAAATTTCTTCTGTGTCTTCTATTTTAATTATAGTCTCAAATTCTAAAGGAGTTCCCTCTTGAATAAATTGACCTAATGAGTGCAGATCTCTTGTATATATTGAACTAGTTGGTAAAATACCTTTATTTTGTTTACCTTCAGTTTCTCCAAATAGTTGTTTTAACCATTCTAAGAAATAATTAAACTTAGGTTCATAACTAACAAAGTTTTCAATATATCGATGTCCATTAAACATACATAGTCTATGGCAAGCATAAGAATAGGCACTATCAATATATCTTTTTCCACTATTAGCACCATCAATTAAATCTCTAACGTTAATAACAGTAGCTAGAGGAAGAAGTCCAACAGGAGTAAGTACACTATAACGTCCTCCAATATTATTTGGAACAACAAATGACTTATATCCTTCTCTATTAGCTTCTTCTCTTAGCTTACCAGAATCTTTATCAGTAGTAATTATTACTCTTTTCTTAAGCTCTTCTCCTTGGTACTTTTCCTTCATTACATCCATAATCATTTCATATGCTATAGAAGGTTCCATAGTAGTACCAGATTTGCTTATAACATTAATAGTAACATTTTTAGTTCTTATGTAATCAAGTAACTCTTTAGTATATAAACAAGATAGATTAAAGCCAGCATAAATAATTTCGAACTTATCATTAACAAAATATTTTCTAAATAGTGTGTCTAGTGCATAGGTACCCATATAAGAACCGCCTATTCCTATTACTACTAAAGCATCTGAATTTCTTTTAATGTCTTCAGCTGTATTAATAATCTCATTTAATAAGTTAGGATCAATATTCTCTAACCATCCACTCATAGGATGATTTCTTAGTTTCTCACGAACTACTTGTTCTTGACTCATTAACTTATTTAAATAATCTTTATTAATATATTTATCAGTATAAGTATCAAAATTAAATTTAAGCATAATTATTCCCCTTTTACATATACATCTACAATATGATCTTTAGAATCATTTGTAAGAACTATTTTCTTTTCTATTAATTCTTTTCCATCTAATTTTACTACATTTTTATTAGAAATATTAATATTAAATTGATAATTAGTATCTAAATATTGGTAATTAATCTTATAACTAGACCATTTCTTAGGTACATGCGGCTTAATATATATAGTATTTCCTTCTTTATAGAATCCTAAGATATCTCTAATACCAACTTTAAAGAACCATCCAGCTGAACCAGTATACCAACTCCATCCTCCTCTTCCAGGATACTTTGGATTAGTATAAATATCAGCACTTATTACATAAGGTTCAATCTTGTAACGATATACATCTTGATTAGTCTTAGTCTTATTAATTGGATTAATCATACTATATATTTGATAAGCTTCTTCATAATGACCTTCTTCAATTAATGCCATTATATACCAAGATACAGCATGAGTATATTGACCACCATTTTCTCTAATACCAACTGGATATCTCATGATATAACCAGGGTCGTTTATTGAGTTATGGAAAGCAGGTGTTAATAACTTAACTAGACCATTTTCCTTATCAACAAGTAACTCTTTTACTGAATCAAGCGATGAATCACATCTTTCTTTATCAGCAACATGAGATAATATAGCGAAGCTTTGAGCAATTAAGTCAATCTTACATTCAGAATTATCATGTCCTCCTAGAGACGCTCCGTTATCAAAGAATGCTCTTAAATAATACTTACCATCCCAGCAACTATTATTTAGGTTTTCCTTTAATGTTTTATTAAATTCTAAGTATTCAGAAATTGGATATTTTGGATTAATAGATTTCATCATCTTAGTATATTTATCAATAATCATATATAAGAAGAATCCTAACCAAACACTTTCTCCTCTTCCTTTAATACCAACTTTATTCATACCATCTGACCAGTCTCCTCCACCAATTAATGGAATACCATGTGGTCCAAGACTAGCCATTGATAATTTAAGTGAAGCTTCTAGGTGTTCAAGAAGTGGATACTTATCATCACTATAAGAATAATTTAATCCCTTTTCTTTTTCAAAGTCTTTTAACTTATCTCCAGTAGCATAAGATACTTCTTCTTTTAATATTCCTTTATCTCCAGTTACTTCTACATATTCACATGTAGCATAAACTAACCATAGATAGTCATCTTTATATCTACTTCTAATACCAAATCTATTTATTTCATGCCACCAGTGAAGAACATCTCCTTCTTTAAACTGATGAGCAGCATTTAATAGTATTTGATTTCTTGTTAAATCAGGTCTTACTAAAGCAATATTCATAGCATCTTGTAATTGGTCTCTAAATCCAAAAGCACCACTTACTTGGTATAAACCTGTCTTACCTAGAAGTCTTGCAGAAATAGTATTATATAAATACCATCCATTTAAAACGTTATCTAAAGTCTTATCTGGAGTTTTAACTTCTATAGTATTTAAAGTCTTATTCCAATTAGTTTGAACAGCCTTAAGTTCTTTTTGACTAGATTTAACAGTATTATATTTCTTGACTAAAGATATTAATTCTTTATCTGAGAATGCACTACCTAATGTAAATAGGATATATTTCTCTTCTTTACTACCCAAAGTAATATGAGTAATTATTTCTTTAATTAATACTTTATCATCAATAGCTCTAGTAATTGGTTCACTAGAAGACATAAAGACACAAATATTAGAATAGTTAATTGAATATACATTTCTAATCTTCATATAATTATCTTCTTCCATATATTCAGATAATATATGGCGAGCAGTCTTTTCTTCAAAATTACCAAATGTTGGATTTAACCAATAAGAAACTTCTAATGACTGAGTCTTAGATAATTTGTTAGTTAATTTAACTAAATAGAACTTAACAGTATCTTCTTTAGCAACAAACTCGGTAACTTCTTCTTTTAACTTCTCTGTTTCAGAAGATAGAACTGAATAACCAAATCCATGTCTACATACTGTTGGGTCAAAGATTTCTCCATTGATCTTAATACCCTCACTCTTATCATTACAAATCATATCATTAGTCCAACTTGTAATCTTATATTCACCACTATTGTAAGCAAAAGTGAATCCATTACCATTATTAGTAATAACAGTACCCATCTTATCGTTAGCAATAACGTTACTCCAAGGAGTAGGTGTATCTTTATTGAATACTACGTACTCATCACCCTTCTTAGTAAATCCTCCAAAATCGGTAACATACTCTAACTTACTAGCATCAAACTTAATTCTTTGATTAGTTTGTAATTTCTGCTTTTCTTTAGGACTAACTGTATTATTATTTTGAAGTTCGTCTATATAATCTTTTAATGTTTTATTTTCTTCTAAAATAAATGATAATCTAGGAACAATTCTTAATAATGACATATCCTTATCATCAATTTCATCTCTATCAATTACATAGATTTCTCCAGGCATATGATTGAAACTATTAAGGGCATTCATTCTATATACTTCACTATCAACTTCATCTTTAATAATCTTAGCAAAATCTTTATCTTCAGAATTAATAATGATGATATCTACAAATATAGATTTACTCTTATAGTATTCATAGCAATCAATTATTTCTTCTACAAATGATATGTCTCTTACGTCTTTAATTTCTACTAATATTATTGGTCTATCTCCTGATACTCCGAATTTCCATAATCCATTTTGTCCATATGAATTACGTTTTAGTAATTCTTTTCTCTCTTTATTAACGGTAATCTTAGTAGTTTGATATAAGTAATTTAACATAATGTTATATAGTCTCATCTGTTCACCAGATAAGTTCATACTAGTAGTATTAACTATATTCATTAAGTTAGATACTTCAAATGCTTTCTTAATTGACAACTTATCATTATAAGCTTCAACTATATCTAGTAATTGTTCTTTACTTCTACCAAAGCCATTAATCATATAGATAGTAGTAGAATCATTAGCTTTTACTTCTATTCTATTTCTAATAGCACTGATAGGTTCAACATTTACACCGACAGTATTAGTTAATGGCTTATCAAGCCCAACAGGATTTCCTGCATCGTGGTTTCTTCCAAGGAATGAATATCTATCAGTTTCATATTGATAAGCTTCTAATGGTTCATCTATTACTAATCTATTAATAATATAAGCATTAGAGTCTCCATCTTCTCTTGGCTTTCTCATGGTAATCAATGAGTTAGTATTTTCATCAAAAGATGACTCTAAGAACATATTACTAAATACTCTATGAGAAACATCATGCATGTTTTCACATATAGTAGGTTCCATATAAGAAGTAACTTCTAGTACTTTATCTTTATCAGTATTATTACTAATTGTTACCTTTCTTATTTCAGCATTATGTTCTTTAGTAACTACTATCTCTGTAGAAGTAGTAATGTTGTTATCTGTTCTAATATATTTAATTTTATCTGATGAGAAGACAATCTCATATTTATCTGGATCCACATTAAGTGGAGCATAAGTATTAGACCAAATCTTCTTAGTACTTAAATCCTTAATATATAAGAAATATCCATAATCTTGTTCTGTTATCTTACGATATCTATTAAGCTGAATTGTTCTATATCTAGAGAATGAATCTCCTCTATCATTCATTAATAGACAATATTTTTTATTAGATAGAACAGATACTTCAGGCATATCAGAAATATCATTGAACCATCTAATATCGTTTTCAATCTTTTCTTTAGCATAATCATATTTCTTATACTTAGCTATCTTCATATCAATTGATGCTTCTAATTGAACTTTTTCTTTTAATAAAATATCAAAAGTCTTAACACCAACGTTTTTATGGAAATAATTTTGAATTACTCCATCACATAAATAGTTAGCAATACCTACTAAACTCATTCCTTGATGGTGAGCAAAGAAGGCTTTAACAGGTTTAGCAGTTTCTAAATCGTAAGACTCATATAAACCATATTTACCCATCATATTAATATCTTTATATTTCATAACGTTGTTGTATACATCTTCTGGGAATAGCTTTAAAGCCATTAAACTTGAATATGGACTAACTACTACACGAGATTCTTTTTCTTCTTTAGCTTTTAAGACAGGTGTAGAGAATGCTTTATACTTATAATTCTGTGAGTTATCTAACTCGTCATAAGCACATTCAGAAATACCCCAAGGAATTGTTTTATCAACAGATTCCATGTATTCCTTCTGACACATATGAGCAAATCTATAAGCTTCATCTAGTAAAGTATTCTTATAATTCTTTAAATATAAATAAGGCATATAATACTCAAATGAAGTTCCACTCCAAGATATTAATCCTTTTTGGAAATTAAAGCTTGTTAATGATTTATCTAAGCTAAACCAGTGTTTAGATGATACATCACCTTTACTAACAGCAACATAAGATGTTAAACGAGATTCTGAAGCAAACTTATTGTAATTATAAATAGATAATTTAGATTCGTTTTCATCATATCCAATACTAAATACATTCTTCTTATTATATAACTTCTTAAAATTAGCTTCTCTAACTAATTTATCAACTCTCTTAGCATAATCATTTTCATCTTTTTCTTTAAAGTATTCAGATAATACTATTAAAGAAGCAACTAAGTTACCAGAGTCTACTGTTGAAATAAAGTGTGGAGGTAATACTTCTTTAGTCTTAATGTTATACCAGTTATATAAGTGACCATTCCATGTTTTTAATGTTTCAAGTGTATCTACTATATGTTTAAGTAAAGAAACAGCTTCAGTTTCTTCAATAAAGTCCATACTCTCAGCACAAATTACTGCCACTATTGAATAACTAATATCTGTTGGAGAAGTTCTAGGATCCACCTTTTTCTCTCTATTTTCTTGATAATTATCTGGAATTAAATAATTAAATTCTGGTTTAAGATTATCTTTAAAATAGTTCCAGGTATTATGAGCAATATCAACTAATTCATTCTTTTCATTTGTAGTTAAGTCTCTTGAGTTATCTGGTATAGGTAAACTAACTCTATAAAGAATAAATGGAGCAGATATAAATATACAACCAAATATTATAGATAATAGATTAAGTTTGATAATACCAACTACTATTAAAACAGCACCTACTATTAAGTTAGGATAGAAATTTAATAAGTATGAAGGTAAATCTGACTTAGCCATTTTTTCAGCATCTTCTGCTGTAATCCAGTTTAATAGATTCTTATGGCTAATTAATAAACGATATAAAGTTCTAAAGAAAGCATCCATATATAATCTTGTATAATATGGAATACTAGCAAGAACAATATATGATCTAAGAAGAATACTATTACCACCAATTACTAAATCTTTGTAATAAATGGTAGTAAGACTCTTGTCTTGCTTAGCAAACTTACTTCTTAAATAATCAAATATTGGTAAGAATATTTCTACTAATACTAGTAAGATCCACCATAAAGGATTAGATTTACTAAAATAAATAGCAACAATTAAGATAATAAGCATTTCTGGTTGCAAGAACATACGAGCAATATTATCTAATACTTTAAACTTACCTAAAGAACTGATTGGGTTCTTAACCTTTTCTAATTTTTTATTTTTAACTCTTGGGAATAACCATCCAATAATCTGAACGTCACCTCTAGCCCAACGATGTTGACGAGATGAATCAGTTAAGAACTTAGATGGGAAATCATCAATTAATTCAATATCTCCAACGAATCCACATCTCATGTAGTTACCTTCAAGTAAGTCATGACTTAATATTAAATTCTCTGGACAAGTATCATACATAATCTTATCGAACATTTCTAAGTCATATATTCCCTTACCAATGAAGCTTCCCTCATTAAACATATCTTGGAAAGCATTTGGCACTAGAGATGAATATGAATCAAATCCACCAATACTAGCAAATATCTGACTATAGATACTCTTATTAGTTGATTCAATATCTACAGATACTCTAGGTTGTAACATACCATATCCTTTTACAACTTTAGTACCTTCTTTATTCAAGATTGGTTTATTTAAAGGATGAGCCATTGCTCCAACTAGATTAAGAGCAGTATTAAGAACTAACTCTGTATCTGCATCTAATGTAATAACATATTTAATGTCAGCTTTTAAGTTATCTACAGTATTAACACGATAGAATCTCTTCTTATCTTTTTCACTCATTTTATGAAGTAACAATCTATTAAATTCTAATAAGTTACCACGTTTTCTTTCATATCCTAAATATTGTCCTTCTTTAGGATTATATTCACGGTTACGATAAATATAGAAGAATATCTCTTTTCTATATTTCTTATTTAATTTATCAGCATAATTAACACCAAATTCAGCGACTTCTTCATCAAATGGCATTGTCTCGCTATCACATGCTTTAGCATCTCCTAATAAAGTAAAATATAAGTTACTAGACTTATTAATTATGTAATAAGTTTCTAATGTATCAAACATTTCTTTTACTTTCTTAGTATCAGAAACAATTGTAGGTATTACAACCATAGTACTATCTTCTTCTGGTATACCATCACGATAATCCATCTTAAAGATAGGTGTTGGTTTATGGAAATTAACCACAAATGCATTAAATAGTTGAAGTATTAATTGAGATATAGGAATATATAAAAGCATAAATCCTATTATTCTATTCTCTATAAAATACTCTGATAATATTAAACATAATAATATTGATAAGAATACTAAAAAGAATGAATAGAAATTAAATCTTAATAAATAGTTATGATCCTTAAATAAATAAAAACCAATATGTTTATTCTCACTTTCTTTAGTACTAATCAAACTAGAAACATATTCGTATTCAGATAACTTAGCTTTCTTAGCAAGCTTCATTACTCTCTTACGATATTCATTCTTAGTTTCAATAGTCATATCCTTATATATTTCATCTTTCATCATTCTCTTTTCTGCAAGAGAAACACTTTCATATAGTTCTTCTATTGAAAGTTCTAAGAATTCTTTAAGATTATTAAATATATTAGATACAAGTATATTATTATCGATTTTAGATTGATATGCTTTATTAATAGCTTCTTTTAGACTAATATTATGCTCTTCTAAAAGTTCATTTAAATCTTTAAATACACTAGTATATTGGTGACCTAATTTTTTAATAGCATTATTTAACTCATATATTAATGTATAATCTTCATAATAGTCTTCATTTAGAGGTAATAATTCTTTTAATGAATAATCTTTATCTTTTAATCTTTGAGCAATGTATTCAACTTTTTCAACTACTTCTATATTATGTTTCTCTTCCTTACATACTTCAGTAAGAGTATGAACATAATTAAAGAATAATAATGTAGTAATAAGTTCTATTTCACGATAAGAAAAATAGTAATCATTTTCCTTTTGATAATTATTTAACTCTCTAACTAATTTAGTAGAATCAATATTATAATTATTCTTAGTAATAATTTTCTTTAAAACACTATTAATATAAGGAGCATATTTTAATTTTCTCTTGATCCTTTTTTCTTCTTTAATAATATTATTTCTATTCTCTACTAAAACATAGTAGTTATCAATTAACCATTCATTGGTAATACCTACATATTCAAAGTTTTTAGTCTTTTCAACTAGGTAATCATAGTATGTAGTAATCTGATCAAAATCATAATAAAACTTCTCAATCATCATATACCTCCAAATACATTATTATTATAACAAAAATTATTGCAATATAAAAGAATAGGTTAACCTATTCTTCTATGCGAAAACTATAAATAGAACTATCATTCCTATACCAAGTCCTAATCCTAGAACAAGAGTAGCAGCCGATACTAAAGCAGCATCATCTAGCTTATATATGCTACCTAACGATTTTGTTAAAACTTTTGGCTTGGCTTCATTAATTTTAGCTCCCGTATAATGCTCAGCCTGCTCTTTAGTAACATCTTCTTGAATGATACCATCAGAACCCACTATGTTATACTGACCTCCATTTTCTTCATATCCCAAAGTATTATTACTTCTACTATCATTAATTTCATCTTGTACCATGGCATGATCACTAATAATAGTAGCTCCAAATACTTTATGATCGTTTTGTTTATCGTATAAATCATTAGCAACAGGATTATTATTTTGGAATCTTTCTTGCATTTCTGCAATATCAGTCCTATAGCCCTTTCTATAATCTACTCCTTTTTTAGCATTAGTATGTCTAATTAATTCTTGAACCATTGAACTAAAGTCAGCTACATTTCCATGTGTTAATTCATTAAAATTACGAACAGTAAAGACATATTTACCATTATATATATCGAAAGAACAAGCATAAGAGAATGCAGCCATTTGAAGTAGTGAATCAATAATATGTTGAGTATTATCACTAACTTCAATCATGAATGTATCAGGATATCCTTCAGTTTTATTTTCTGGAAACATCCTAGCAGGAATTCCACCATAAGCATTTTCTAAGGCTTCGTATTGTTCTCTTTTGCTATCTTCTACTGGTTGATCATAATCATAATTATAATCACTGACAGATTTTTCTTCTTCTACTTCTTGTGGTTCTTCAACAGTTTCTTCAATAGGCTCCTCAGGAACTATGTTTGAAGATTCCACAATAGTAGCAACCTCTTGATCAATACTATTACTAATCTCTTCAATTGCTTCTGGATCATTTGCCTCTTTAATCTCTTCAATTACTTCATTGGCTTTTTCATCAGAAATTTCATCTTTGAGGTCATTAATTTTTCCTTCTATTTTTTCAAATATATCATCTAACTCAAAATTATCAATATAATTATCGCTACCATATATTTTTAATAATTCTTCTAACAAAGCTTCTAAATCTGGATGAATTGTAACTAGTTTTCTTAACAATTCTACCTTTTGATTATTAAGTGAATAATTCTGTAATTCCATATTAATCCCCTCACTTTAACTCTAAACTTGATTTACTATTTAAAGATAAATCTGCTATTCTTCCATCTTTATATGCGTAATATCCAGCCGCTGCAATCATAGCTCCATTATCTGTACAAAGCTTGATTGGTGGCACCGTTAGTTTTACATCTCTATTATCGCATAATTCTTTTAATTTGTCTCTAATTCCTGAATTAGCAGCAACTCCACCAGCTAATATTAAATTCTTAATATTAAACTCTTCTACTGCTCTCATAGTCTTTTCCGTTAAAGATTTTACTACAACATTTTGGAAAGATGTTGCTAAATCTTCTTGTCTTATTTCATTTCCTCTTTGTTCTTCATTATGAACTAGGTTTATTACGGCGCTTTTTAATCCACTAAAACTAAAGTTATAACTATCATCATTTAGTGGTATTGGAAGAGGATATGTGTCATTACCTTCATGAGCCATTTTATCAATTACTGGCCCTCCAGGATAAGGAACTCCTAAAATCCTTCCAACCTTATCATAACACTCACCAACAGCATCATCTAAAGTCCCACCTAGCTTCTTAAATTTATAATGATCTTCCATATATATTAATTCTGTATGACCACCACTTATTACCAAAGCTAGTAATGGAAACTCCATCTTATTAACTAAGTTGTTTGCATATATATGACCAGCGATATGATGAACTTTAATTAAAGGCTTATTATATACAAAAGAAAGTGTCTTTGCAGCTTCTAATCCAACCAAAAGAGACCCAATAAGTCCAGGGGCATAAGTAACCGCAATGGCATCTATATCATCCATTGTTAAATTTGCTCTTTCCAAGCATTCTTCAAGTACTATAGTAATATTCTTAATATGATGACGGCTAGCTATTTCAGGAACTACTCCACCATATAACTTATGAATATCAATTTGTGAAGATATCACAGTTGCTATTTCCTCACAACCATCTTTTACTATTGAAACACTTGTATCATCACAACTACTTTCAATTCCTAATATATACATTCTACCAACTTCTTTAACTATTTAATCTATTTTCTTCAGCTTCTGTTAACTTTAAATATTCTGGTTCTACTTGATGAGCATTAAGTGCCTCTCTATCACCATATAAAGCAAATATCTTTTCTAAATTAGGTATATATCCTACTACTTCTTTAGTAGTATCAAGTTCACTATTACTTACTATCACAGAATTACCAGATAAGTTATTAATCTCTTTTTCTAATTCCGATAACTCTATATATCTATCAGATAATACTTTATTATTATCTTTGTCATATATACCAGCAAAGACATATCCTCTTCTAGCATCAATAGCTGGTACTACATAGTCATATCCAGTCGTACTAGCAGCCATTGCTTCTAAACTAGATATAGGAATAATTCCTATATTAAGAGACCAAGCATATACTTTTGCAATAGTAACTCCAATACGTACTCCAGTAAAACTACCAGGACCAACTACTACCATAATTTTATTTATATCTTTAGGTGTAATATTTATTTCTTTAAACATATTATCAATTTCTGGTAAAGTCATACTAGATAAATCATTATCTAATTCTTTGAATCTATTAATAGTTACTTTCCCATTATCAATTACACCTGTATATAAAAAATTAGATGAGGTATCTATGTATAAAATCATAAGACAGCCTCACATAATTCTTCGTATTTTTCACCATATGGAGTAATATATATAATTCTAGTATCTTCTTCTGTTTCAGATGCTTTAATCTTTATATCTAATCTTTTCTTAGGAAGATATTCTTCAATTAAATCAGACCATTCAATTATTACAATACCTTTTTTATGATAGTACTCTTCTAGTCCCAATTCTTCAATATTTCCTTCAATTCTATAAGCATCAACATGGAATAAAGGCATTTGCCCAGAATAATACTCTTTTATTATATTAAATGTAGGAGAAGTAATATCTTCTTCTACTTCTAAGGCATGAGCAAATCCCTTAGTAAATACTGTCTTACCTACGCCTAAATCACCATTTAAACAAATAACCATATTAGGGAACTTTTCAGACTCAATATTTTGAGCTAATTCTATAGTATCCTCTTCATTATTTGAAATATATTTATACATGTTATCACCTATAAAAATTATATTAAAAAAAAATGAGTTAGACAACTCATTTTCTTTTAATTTAACTTATTCAGTAACTTCAGGTTGTAAATATTTTGCAAGTAAAGCGAATAAATCAGGGTCTTCAACAGAAGCAAAATATAATTTATCATTTTCTTTTAATTCTTCAACGATATCTACTTCATCAGTAATATCTTCTCCATCAGGTGTAACACCTACTATAAGTATATAGTTCTTTCCATGATAAATTGCTTGATTTACAACGACATATTTTTTATTATCCTCAAAAGTTAAAACTTTATGTATATAATTTGTAATCATTTTATCCCCTTTCTATATCCCTTTATCTTTTTCTTCCTGTTTCTCTTACTTCGTATTTATCACCAAGTGCATTCTTAGCATCTTCATCAGCACTAGCTCTCAAAAATTCATAGCTTTCTCTTAGATGAGCAGCCTCTTCAATATCTTTTTCAGTAGTTTTAGCTACCAAGTTAGTTAATAATGGAAGATCTGTCTTACCTTGTTCGTTACTCTTATATATTTGTTCACTTTCATCTCTAACAACTACATCAAGCAGTCTATCAAAGCCATTAGGAACTTGATCATAACGTACGCGATTTCCTTTATAAGGTAATCCAGAATTATCTAATAATGATTGTTTAAATTTTTCGTAACTTTCTATAGCATCCTTATTAGCATCCTTATCTTTATAGAATTCATTTAGATAAATATCTGTAATTGCATATGTTAGTGCATTATGAGTAACTAGAAGACTACAGAATAAATTATAGTTAGGATCATCTCTTGGAATAACCTTTTCAATTTCAGAATGAACAAATGGATTAACAACAACGCCATTTTGATCATAATTTTCTGCGGTCCATTTACCATTTGATAAAGACTTTAATTCTTCAATAATTCGACTATAGTTTTGAATAATTAAAAATGCTCTGTAATCTCCTTGATAATTATTAATAACATCTTCACAAATTTCATCAGGATTTTGTCCAGCTTGGCTTCTCCTTTCAAGATCAGCGTAAACATCAAGTACTCTATCAGATGTTTGCTCTTCAATTTCCTGTATTTGGCTATTATAATCTTTCATTGTTGTTTCCATTGCCTTATCAATCTTACGTTGCTCATCTTCTTTTAATCTCTCTTCATATCTCTGCTTAGCATACTTTGTTGCTTCTTTGTATTCAGCATCATATTCAGGAGTACCAGGCTGAGCTGTAAATTGATAATGACTTCTGCCAATTTGCCAATCCTTAAATATTCTTGCAACCAATGTATCTTTATCGAATAATTCTTTTCTACGAGCCCTAATTCTCTCTATTAGACTCTTAGGAGCATTTTCAATCTTAACGCATTCAAGACGACCTAGTCTATTCATCTTCTTAACTGGATCAATCTGATTTTGTTGAGTGTTTTGATTTTGTCCAGTAGTTCTAGTATTTTGGTTATTTTGATTGTTTTGATTATTTTGGTTATTTTGATTATTTTGGTTGTTTTGATTGTTTTGATTATTTTGATTATTTTGGTTGTTTTGATTATTTTGATTATTTTGGTTATTTTGATTGTTTTGATTATTTTGGTTGTTTTGATTATTTTGATTGTTTTGATTATTTTGATTATTTTGATTGTTTTGGTTATTTTGATTGTTTTGGTTTTGTCTACCAAATGGATCAAATGTTGTTCTTAGGTTTGGATTTGGATTGATATTTGCATATTCTTTTAATCCCCATCTACCTTTAACATCTAAACCAGTTTCCTTTATAAATCTATTAGCTACATCAATTTGATTACTATTTGCTAATTCTTGAATTTCTTGTATAGCAAGATTTAAATGTGGTCTACTACGTGAACCAATGCTTTGTGTGTTCATTAAAGAAGCATATAAATAATCTCTATATTTCTTTAAATCTTCAATGTCACCGAAATTTCCTAAATCCATTTCGATTAATTTTCCAGAAACTGTAACATTTCTTCTTGCTTTACTTGTTTCATTCTTATAAGCAAGGTAAACATTTTCAGCGCCATTCTTTAATAATTCTAAAGTTTTTAAATCTTCTTTCTTTAAGCTATCATAGTTGGCTAGAACTTGTTCATAAAGTTTTGCACAACTATCAAATTTATATTCACCATTATTACTATTCTTTTTGAAAATAGCATCAATTTCATTTCTAAGATCAGTAACAATCTCTTTAGCCTTAGCAATATTCTTATGGCTATTATAGTAAGCTTCTGCATCAGCTAGATCTTTTAAAAGTTTAGATACTTTAGTTAAATCCTTTTTAGGTATATTATGAGCAGCTGTTGCAAGAGCAAAATTTGTTTGAGCAGCTTTATAATTCTGTTCAGCAGCATCAAGTTTAACACTCATAGCATCTAGTTGTGCCTTATTCTTATCATAATCAGCTTTAATAGCTTTCATAGCTTCAGTGTATTCATCTTGATCACCGGCTAAAGTTTGCTTATCACCTTGTAATTTAGTTCTAAACTCAGATTTAACATCAGGTGTTCCATTTGCAATATTATATCTATCGAAAGTAACTTCGTTAGCGTCCTCTTGAATTCCTTCTAAATCACTAATTCTTTTATCAATAAACTTTAATTGAGCTTTATACGCTGCAACTTGTTTATCTATTTCCTTTTTAGAATAAAGAGTCTTTTCATATTCTCTTAATTTAGCTTTAAATTCCTTTTGGATTACTAAAGCTTCTGGTTCGCCAATAGCTGCAAATATAGTATCATCAACTAATAAGCGACTTAAAGATATATCCTCTTTTGATTTTGGATTAATTGCTCTTAAACGATTAACAACGTCTTCACAATAAAGTAAGAAACTAGTATTCATAATAACATCTCCTTGCACAGACTATATCTAGTATAATCCTATCATTAATTAATGCTTTTTACAATAATAAACAGCAGAAATAATCATAATTTTACTAATTTTTGTTTACATTATTCCCTTTTTAAAAAGCGCCTATATTATATCACAAAATCACAAAAAAAGCAAGGAACCATTGTCCTTGCTTAAATTATTCCATAAAAAATCCTTGGCAACGTCCTATCTTAGCATACACTATTGTCGGCACCTAAGAGCTTGACTTCTGTGTTCGGGATGGGAACAGGTATACCCTCTTAGTTATAATCACCAAGGAAATTTATCAAATTTATATAAATAGTTCTCTGAAAACTTAGATAATATGATAACCCATCAGATTAGAATCAAATAATGATTAAATCCTCGAGCTATTAGTACTGGTCAACTCAAACTATTGCTAGTCTTCCATCTCCAGCCTATCAACCTCATAGTCTTTGAGGGCTCTTACTTATTGCTAATGGGAAAACTCATCT